>Ga0208297_1000551_pt1 | contig 68436 bp, 68 predicted proteins | sample LMS_cellobiose_e_FD_187367 | JGI IMG/M metagenome (GOLD analysis project Ga0208297, IMG submission 187367) | Rumen-fistulated moose microbial communities from Alaska, USA - LMS_cellobiose_enrichment (SPAdes) (version 2) | ecosystem: Host-associated > Mammals > Digestive system > Stomach > Rumen...
GAAAATCCGGTGATTATAGCGTTGAGGTTACACCTGTTCCCATCCCGAACACAGTAGTTAAGCTCTTTAGCGCCGAGGGTACTTGGTGGGAAGCTGCCTGGGAGAGTAGGACGTCGCCGGTTTTTTCTTTAAGGCCCCATGGTCAAGCGGTCAAGACATCGCCCTTTCACGGCGGTAACACGAGTTCGATTCTCGTTGGGGTCACCAGTAAGGGGCAGGTCGATAGATCTGCCCTTTGTGTTTTGCGGATATGGCGGAACTGGCAGACGCGCAGGATTTAGGTTCCTGTGGTACCCCCGTGCAGGTTCGATCCCTGTTATCCGCACCAAAAAGCCTGCTCTTTCGAGCAGGCTTTTTTCTATACGAATCCATTTTCCTTCGAGTACTCGGATACGTGATCCATGAACAGGCTGAGTACCGGTGAATTCCTTGCGCCTCTTCTTGCAGAGAGGAGCACCGTCCTTTCCTTTGTCCTGTCCAGAGGAAGCCTGACCACATCGAAGCGTCCCGGCTTAAGTATCATGTCGTATACCAGGCTCACCCCGAGGCCGCTCTCGACCATTGAGAGGAGGGTAAGGTCGCTTTCGACCTCGTAGCTCACTGCTGGCCTGATGTTCTGCTCATCGAAGAACTGGGCAAAATCGTAGTCGCGCTTTTCCCTGAGGCTGATGAAGCTTTCCCTGGGGAGCATCTCCACCGGATATACCTCCGCGTTCGCCATAGGGTGCCCCTTGGGGACCACGGCGACCAGGCAGTCCTTGAACACCGGGATGCTGTAAAAGCCAGCCGCCTCGTCCTCGCCCAGAAAGCCGCAGTCCAGGCTGCCTTTTCTTAAGTCTTCGGAGATCTCGCCGTATTCGCCGGCCCTCAGCTGGATCTGTATCCCCGGATACTTGCTTCTGAAGCTTTTTAAGATCTCGGGCAGGACCGTTGCCGACACGCTGGCGAAGCTTCCCAGGCGCAGGGTGCCCTGCTTCAGGCCGTGGGCGGAGGCCAGGCTGAACTGAAGGTTCTCGTAGTCGCTTATGATGTCCCTTACCGCCGGGATCACCGTGAGGCCCTCGGAGGTCAGCTCTATGCCCTTGCGGGACCTGCTCAGCAGCTCCATGTTCCATTCCTGCTCCAGGTCCTGGATCATCTTGCTCACGGCGGACTGGGTGTAGCCCAGCTTCTGGGCTGCTGCGGTGATGCTTCCGGTCTCCACCGTCATCAGCAGCGCTTTATATTTTTGTATGCTCATGGCGTCCTCTCCTATTCCCTTTGAGAATGGAATTTAGAAAAAACATTCTGTTTTCATCTTTATGACTGCATTATACAATAAAGCGCAGGTTCAGTGAAGAAGTTTTTACGGGAGGCCGCTATGAACGCCGAAAACAGAGATTTTGTTAGAGCTCCGAAGGTGGGGGAGGCCCTCCTGCCCCTTTTCGTTCTGGTCGCTTCCCTTTCTTTAGGCATCATAGTCTATAAGGTCGATCCCCAGGTCCCCATGTTTTTAGGGGTCACGGCGGCCGCAGCAGTGGCCTTAAGGATCGGATATCCTTGGGAAAAGGTCGAAGGGATGATGATCAGAGGGATCGTCAAGGCCCTTCAGTCCATCATGATCCTCCTCATAATCGGCATCCTCATCGGCGTATGGCTGAACGCCGGAGTGGTCCCTTCCATGATATTCTACGGCCTTAAGGTGCTGAGGCCCGGGTATTTTCTCACCGCCGCCGTCCTCATATGCTCGGTGACGTCCCTTGCTACGGGCTCCTCCTGGGGGACCGTCGGGACCATCGGAGTCGCCCTCATGGGGATCAGCGCGGGCCTTGGGATAGACCCCGCCATGACCGCCGGAGCGATCCTCTCCGGGGCGTATTTCGGGGACAAGACCTCTCCCATGTCCGACAGCACCAATCTGGCCGCCGCCATGGCCGGCTGCGATATCGTGAGCCACGTGAAGTTCATGCTCCTTCCCACCGGCGTGACCTACGGCCTTACCCTTGTGTTCTTTACCGTCCTGGGCTACGTGAAGGGGGCTGGCTCTGCCGCCGATATGAGCTCGGTTGGCGCAATATCTTCAGCCATAGAAGAGATGTTCACCGTATCCCCGCTGCTCCTTATTCCCATCGTTTTAGTCATCGCGGCCATCGCTCTCAAGGTCCCGGCCATCCCGGGACTGGTGCTGGGAGTGATCAGCGGCGGGATCCTCGGCATGGCTACCCAGAAGGGATGCACCCTGGGGACCCTTTTCGACTGCGGCCTTTACGGTTTCAGATGCGAGAGCGGCATCGAAGCCATCGACAGTCTGCTGACCACCGGCGGGATCATGGGGATGATGTACGCGGTGTCCATGGCGATCATCGCCATGATGTTCAGCGGGATCATGACCGGGACCGGGATGCTCTCCGTCATCGTCAGCGCCCTTAAGAAGAGGTTCGTCAAAGGACCGGCCTCTCTGGTCGCTCTCACCGAGGCCAGCTGCGTCCTCTCCAACATGATCATGCCGGATCAGTACATCGCCATCGTGGTGCCCGGCAGCATGTATTCGGAGGAGTACAGGAGGATGGGCCTTCACCCCGTGAGCCTCTCCAACGCCCTTGACAGCGCCGGAGCGGTCACCAGCGCCCTGGTGCCCTGGAACACATGCGGAGTGTACATATCCAGCGTCCTGGGCCTCGGAGTCGCCTCCTACGGCGTCTATTCCGTGTTCAACTGGTCCATGCCCATCGTGAGCCTCGTCATGGCCTACATGGGCATTACGGTCTGCGGAAGCGACAGGTCAAGGCTCTGTGGGGCGCAAAAAAAGAAGGCCAATGCGGCGGGATCTGCCGACTGACCTTCCGTTCGGTACGGAGCATTATATCCCGGGACTTTACCCGATCTTTCTTCCGAGGAAGCGCGCTACGGCCTTTGAGACCGCGCCGCCGGCAGCGCAGCACACCACCGCTTCGACCAGCCCCTGGACTCCGACGAGGATGATGATGAAATCCAGGGGGCCTGCAGCGCCCCTGGACGCCGCCATATTCTGCACGTATTCGGTCTTAAAGAAGGCGAGGCAGAGATATCCCATGAAGAATACCGTGTTGAGGAGCGGGGCGCTGAGGGCTCCCGCGAACCAGCACCAGGTGTTCTTTTTGTCTATCCGGTCGCAGGCCTTGAATATCAGGCCGCAGCAGTATCCCATCAGCACCCTCATTACTACGCAGAGTATGAAGGTATGGACGGGGCTGGCAAGAAGAAGGTTGCTGGTCATGTACGAGCCTCCGGTAAGAGCATCCTTAAAGCTCAATGCTCCGAAGACCAGTCCCAGGACCGCTCCAGCCCCTGGGCCGATGGTCATGGCTCCTACCGCGATGGGCAGGGTGAGAAAGCTCATGTACAAAGGCCCCACCGGAACACGTCCGAGCCCTATGGCGTACATGACCAACTCTACGGCCATGAGAAGGGCGGTCTGGGTGATGCGGCGGAGCCTGTCTTCAGTGTTGTTATTCATTTTTTTACCTCCTGCTCTCATTCTGTCTTAAGCAGATATGATGCAGGGACGATTATACCACCGTTCCTGCCGGTTGTCATCCCCTGATCAGTTCGGAAACTATCCTTATGAAGAATACCGCGAGGACGACCAGCATGACGGGCTTTACCGCCCTGGCCCCTTTGCTCCCGTAGAACCGGGTCCCGAGGTACGCCCCGATCAGGTTGCAGATGCCTGCGGCTATCCCCAGGCTGTAGATGGTCTTGTCGTCGTTTAGGTATATGACCATGGCAGCCGCGGTGGACGCCAGGTTCACAGCCTTGGAGATCCCCTGGGCCTTGTCCAGGCTCAGGTGGGCGACGGACACGAAGAGTATGATCATGAAGGTGCCGGTGCCGGGCCCGTAGAAGCCGTCGTACATCCCGATGACGAAGGATATGATAAGGCTCAGGACCAGAGTTTTGGTGTCGTCGTAGGGCTCGTAGACCTTTTCAATGGCGTTTTTCTTCGTCAGACGCCAGGCCAGGAAGGGCAGCAGTATGAGGATGATGATCTTAAGGTAAAAGTCGCTGGTGCGAAGGCTTATGTTGGCCCCGATGGAGGAGCCGGCGAGGGCTGCCGAGACGCAGAAAAGGGTGATCTTAAGGGGTATATAGCCGGCCCTTGCGTATCTTATGGTGGCGAGGGTGCTTCCCATGGTCGCGCTGAGCTTGCTGGTCCCTATGGCTTCGTGGACCGAAAGGCCGGCGAACATGTATGCCGGAAGGGCGATCAGGCCTCCTCCGCCGGCGACAGCGTCGATGAAGCCCGCAAGACCTACGAGGGGACAGACTATGAGGAACTGGATGAGACCCGGCTGCATATAGACTCCTGCTCCGCTGATTAGGCTCCTGGCCTGCGCGAAGGCACAAAGATTGTACATCACGGAGGCCTATCATGCAAATCTATAAATAACTATTCTTTTTACAATAACCTTTTTTTCTTGTCCCATCTTAACAAGTGTGACCCACCTATGGTATCATCCTTTTATAGCCGGAATATGACTTTCTGGTCTATATTACTGTGCGCAAAGGATTTCAGGAGGTAATCAATGAATCTTGCAAAGTTCCCCAGAAGGATCTATACCCCGTACGAAACTCCCCTCCAGCCTCTGGACAAGCTGACTGCCGTTCTCGGCGGCGGCCCCCGCATCTGGATGAAGAGAGACGATATGCTCGGACTCGCCATGGGCGGAAACAAGACCCGTAAGCTTGAGTTCCTTATGGCCGATGCTCTCGCAAAGGGCGCCGACACCATCATCACCTGCGGCGCGGTCCAGTCCAACCACTGCAGACTGACCCTGGCGCTGCCGTTACCGAAGGTCTCAAGTGCCATCTGGTCATCGAGCAGAGAGTCCCCAACAGCTACAACGAGCACGCCAGCGGCAACAACTTCCTCTATCATATGCTGGGAGTCGAAGGCATCCACGTGGTAGACGGCGGAAGCGACATGATGGCAGAGATGCAGAAGGTCGCCGATGAGCTCACCGCTCAGGGCAGAAAGCCCTACATCGTTCCCGGCGGCGGGTCCAACGTCATCGGAGCTACCGGCTACGCAGCCTGCGCTCAGGAGATCCTGAACCAGTGCTTCAAGATGGGCGTCAGCTTTGATCACATGATCTGCACCAGCGGCAGCACCGGGACCCACGCAGGCCTCCTGGTAGGTCTCAAGGGCGAGAACGCCAACATCCCCCTCACCGGCATCGGCATCAACAAGCCCGTCCCCATCCAGAAGCCCAACGTCTACAAGCTGGCAAAGGCTCTGGCAGAGCACCTGGGCGTCCAGACCCCGATCACTGAGGACGACGTCATCGTATTCGACGACTATGTAGGTCCCGGATACTCCAGAGTCACCGAGGGAATGGTCGAAGCAGTCAGCCTCGTCGCCAAGACCGAAGGCATCCTCCTCGACCCCGTCTACACCGGCAAGACCATGGCCGGCATGATCGACCTCTACAAGAAGGGTTATTTCGACGACTGCAAGAACATCATGTTCCTGCACACCGGCGGCTCCCCCGCTCTGTTCGCCTACACCGACACCTTCTTCGCCGCTGAAGAAAAGTAATCGGTAAAAATGGCCATAAAGCTCCGGCATCAGCCGGGGCTTTTTTGTTCACATCAGCTAAAATAGTGATATAATTAAATGCTCTAAACAGCCGCTGCCGCAGGATGCGCCGCGCGCCGAAAGAAAGGAGATCTGTCATGGTCATAACGTTCATAGGACACTCGTGTTTTAAGATTGTTTCCCATGGAGCCTCCGTCGTCATAGATCCTTATGCCGATGGAAGCGTTCCCGGCCTTGCCCCCGTGAGGGAGGAAGCCGACATGGTCCTCTGCAGCCACGGCCACGGAGATCACGGCGCCGTCTCGTCGGTGACCCTTTCGGGAAGGACGGACCTTCCGTTCACCGTCAGCACCGTTGCCGGCTGCCACGACGACGCGGGAGGCTCCAAAAGAGGCCCCAACACCATCCACATCATCGACGACGGCGAGTTCAGGCTGGTCCACCTTGGCGATCAGGGCTGCATGCTCACCGATGAACAGTATGCCGCCATCGGCAGGGCTGACTGCCTGCTGATACCGGTGGGAGGCTTTTACACCATAGACGCCAAGCAGGCTGCCCAGACCGCGAAGAGGCTGGACGCCGCGGTCACCGTCCCGATGCATTACAGAGGAGAAGGCTTCGGATTCGACGTTATCGGACCGGTGGCGGACTTCCTCAAATACTTTGAAAATATAGAAGAGGGCGGAAGCGTCCTTGAGCTGGAAAAGGGCAGCGTAAGAAGGGTCGTCGTGATGACGCCCCGCAGAATCTGCTAAGGGCCCGCTCCGCGGGATCCCGGGATAAATGAGAAAGAGAGGTAATCGCGATGCCGGAACTGGAAATGGAAATGAATGAGATCATGGAGATGCTCCGATCTAAACGATATCAGGACCTTCGGGATCACCTCGACAACATGAATCCCGCCGATATCGCGGAAGCTCTCGAGGCTCTCACCGATGACGAGCAGATCACTCCCGAGGAACTGGTAAGGCTCTACAGGCTGATCCCGAAGGATCTGGCCGCGGATACCTTCATCGAGATGAATCCGGACATGCAGGAGACCCTGATCTCCGCCTTCTCCGATAAGGAGCTCCACGACATCATCGACGACATGTATCTGGACGATACGGTCGACATCATCGAGGAGATGCCCGCCAACGTGGTGAGCAGGATCTTAAAGAACGTCGATCCCGACACCAGGGCGAACATCAACCAGATCCTCAAGTATCCGGAGGATTCGGCCGGGTCCATCATGACCATAGAGTACGTGGACCTGAAGCCGGAGCAGACCGTCAGGGACGCCTTCACGGTGATCCGGGCCTCCGGCGTGGACAAGGAGACCATATATACCTGCTACGTCACCGACAAGCGCAAGCTGGTGGGCATAGTCACCGTGAGGGAGCTGCTCCTCGCCTCCTATGAGGACAGGATCGGCGACATCATGGAGACCAACGTCATCAGCGTCAACACTCTCGATGACAAGGAAGAGGTCGCCCAGACCCTGGCAAAGTACGACTTTACCGCCGTCCCCGTGGTCGACAAGGAAGACCGACTGGTGGGCATCGTCACCGTCGACGACGCCATCGACGTCATGACCGAAGAGGCCACCGAGGACATCGAGAAGATGGCTGCTATCACCCCTTCGGAGCATCCCTATCTCAGATCAAGCGTCTTTGAGATCTGGAAGCAGAGGATCCCCTGGCTGCTGCTCCTGATGGTCTCCGCCACCTTCACCGGGATGATAATCACAAAATTCGAATCCGCTCTGGCGGCCCAGGTCGCCCTGACCGCCTTCATCCCCATGCTGATGGATACCGGCGGCAACTCCGGCTCCCAGGCCTCGGTCACCATCATCCGCGGCATCAGCCTCGGCGACATCGAGTTCTCTGACATCATCGACGTCGTCTGGAAGGAGGCCCGTGTCGCGGTCCTGTGCGGCGCGGTCCTTGCCTGCACCACCTTCCTCAAGATAATGCTGGTGGACCGGATGCTCATGGGAAACAACGACGTGACCATGACCGTGGCTGCGGTCGTCTGCATCACCCTGGTCTTCACCGTCTTCATCGCCAAGCTGGTGGGCTGCACCCTGCCGCTTTTCGCAAAGAAGCTGGGATTTGACCCCGCGGTGATGGCGTCCCCCTTTATCACCACCATCGTGGACGCCCTGTCCCTGATGATCTACATGAATGTCGCAACCATGCTGCTGGGGATCTAGCGAGATCCTGAATAAACAAAATAAAAATGCCCCTTTCATCGGGAACTTATCCCGGTGAAGGGGCTTTTGTTCGTTTAGGGCGGGCGGCCAGGAGGGTGCGGGCTGTCCGGGTCAGATGTACGCGACCCTCATCCTCTTCAGGGCTTCGGGCAGGGAGTTGATCCCGCTGCTCACCGCCATTCCCAGGGCTATCTGGGCGGTCTCGGTCCTGATGAGCATGGGGAAGATCCTGCCGGAGCTTTCGGAGGAGGCGATGAGCACGTCCAGATCCTCTTTTTCAGCGGCGAGAAGGCCGATGATGCTCTCCCTGGTGTACTTTTCGTAGGCGGAGAGCCAGAGGCTCCAGGGCTGGCGGACCTCCTTCATGAGGCGGGACGCGGTATAAAGGCTGGTGACCTTGCCGTAGCCCGCGGCAAAGCAGGTGAAGCTGGGGCATGCCGGCTTTCCCTCCTCGGGGCAGACGATGATCCTCTGGGGCGCCGTGGAAAGGAAGGGCATGGCAGCGGTGACGTCCACCAGCGGATCCTCCGCGAAGAGGATGCCGCAGCAGCTGAGGGCGCTGATCAGGTATCTTTCGGCCTCGTCGTCGGCCGCGATGCCCTTTTCTGTCCTCTGCCTGTCCAGCTCCGCCTTGAGGCACTGGGAGAGTCTGTCCGGGTCCCAGGTGAGGATGCCGGCGCCTACGCTGATGAAGAGCCTGCAGATCTCGATGGCCCTGAAGGAATAGGGCTCCGGGACCAGGCAGATCCCCGCCGCCAGATAGGCGATGTCCCATTCCATGTAGCTCGCCCTGCAGTGTTCAAAGTCTATGCAGACCACTCCGCTGTCCGTGTATATGAACTTGCTGAAGTCCACACGGCCGAGGCTGGTGCCGGTCTTTGCTCTGAAGGCCTGATACCAGTCGAAAAAGAGCTTGAAGCACTTGGCCAGCTCGGCGGGATCGCCGCTGCGCTCCGTGAGCATGTCAAGAAGAGACGGACCTTCCGCGAACTCGTGTTCGATGCTGTCGTCTCCTTCAAACAAGAGCCGGGGGGCGAGGCCGCTCCCCCGGAGCTTGTCATATATGCTGCTTTCTTTAAGGTAGTTCAGGTGAGAGGCGAAGCGCTTTATGACCACGCTGCCTTTCCTTACGACCTCGTTCTGTTCAGCCATTCAGTTTCTAGTAGATGGGGAAGTTCTTGCAGAGCTCCTCGACGGATGCCCTGATGTAGTCAGCCTTGCCTTCGAAATCGGTGGCGGCCAGGTACATGTACTCGGCGATCTTCTTCATCTCGGGCTCCTTGAAGCCTCTGGTGGTGACGGCCGGGGTGCCTACGCGGATTCCGCTGGTGTACTTGGCGGGCTGGGGATCCCAGGGGATCATGTTCTTGTTGACGGTGATATAGACCTCGTCCAGGCGCTTCTCCATCTCCTTGCCGGTGATGCCGAACTTTCTCAGGTCGACCAGCAACAGGTGGTTGTCGGTGCCGCCGGAGACGAGGTCGAAGCCCTTTGCCAGCAGCTCGTCCGCCAGGACCTTGGCGTTCTTTAAGACCTGTTCCTGGTAGGCCTTGAACTCGGGCTTGAGAGCCTCGCCGAAGGCTGCCGCCTTGGCCGCGATGATGTGCTCGAGGGGGCCGCCCTGGGTTCCGGGGAAGACCGCGGAGTTGAGCTTCTTGAAGAGATCGGGGTTGTTGGAGAGGATCATGCCGCCGCGGGGACCGCGAAGGGTCTTGTGGGTAGTGGTGGTGACCACGTCTGCGTAGGGCAGCGGAGAGGGATGAAGGCCGGCTGCGACCAGTCCCGCAACGTGGGCCATGTCTACCATCAGGTAGGCGCCGACTTCATGGGCGATCTCGGCGAACTTCTCGTAGTCGATGAATCTGGGGTACGCGGAGGCTCCTGCGATGATCATCTTGGGATGGCACTCGTGGGCGATCCTTCTCACCTCGTCATAATCGATGGTGTTGGTGTCCTCGGTGACTCCGTAGGGGACGATGTTGAACTGCTTACCGGAGAAATTGACCGGTGAACCGTGGGTCAGGTGCCCGCCGTGGTCAAGATTCATTCCCATGACGGTGTCTCCGGGGGTGCAGAGTGCCAGGTAGACCGCGTAGTTGGCCTGAGCGCCGGAGTGGGGCTGGACGTTGGCATATTCGCAGTTGAAGAGCTTCTTGGCTCTTTCGATGGCCAGAGTCTCCACCACGTCCACGTTGACGCAGCCGCCGTAGTAGCGCCTGCCGCTGTAGCCCTCGGCGTACTTGTTGGTGAGGATGGTGCCTGCCGCTGCAAGCACGGTGGGACTTACGATGTTTTCAGACGCGATGAGCTCGATATTTCTTCTCTGACGGGCGAGTTCCGCGTCGATGGCAGCGCCGAGCTCCGGATCGTTCTGGGAGATGAAGGCGTTGCATTCTTCTACGTTGAACATTTATATCCTCCTTAAATAATTGATCAAAAGGGACTTGGGACCGGTCCTGCCGGGCCGCCGCATGAGCGGCGGGAGCATCGCTGCAGACGTGCGCTCTCAATAAGGCGCCGCTGCAGGACGCTTAGGGCAAGGCGCCGGGAACGGTATCCAGACCATAGGCCTGTTCGTTCTGTCTGCCTGACCCCTGCATCGGCCTCCGACTGCAGTATATTGCATACCGCGCCGCGGCGCAATGACCTGATCCTTTGATTTCACCCTATTATACCAAAACCCGGTCCAAAAGTACTTTAAAACCCGAAAAATGTATGCTAAAATTCGTGTTGCGTGCGGACCGCACCGGCCTGCACCGTTATTTTGCGCCCGTAGCTCAGCTGGATAGAGCGTCAGACTCCGACTCTGAAGGCCGCAGGTTCGACTCCTGTCGGGCGCACCAGACCAAAAGCTCCCCTCAGTGAGGGGAGCTTTTAAGCATTCGTACCAAATTGGGCAATAGGTGAAAAGAAGCTTGCGAAAGAAGTAGGCTCCTTGTTTTAAAGAAATGATCATCAGAGGAAGGAAAGTGATCGCAGGAGCCGGCATCATTTTCTATCTGCTCAAAAATGCCTTAAGCCTTTTAAGTGCAGGATATTTATTTTTTCGAGGTGGTCCGATGAGAGTGTTGATCTGCCCTTTTTCGATCATGATGCGAACATCCGAGCGAAATCCATCCATCGTAAGATCCGTATTCAGACCCCGCCAGAGATGTTCCGGATCCTTATGATCAGAAGCTATACCAAGAGCATGACCTTCGCTGTGGCTAATGACCGACGATTCATCCAGATGGTATTCCTTGCAGAGCAGGGCGAAGAGTTTTACTGCAGCGGCATATGCTCTCTCAACATTCTGTACAGATTTTTCAAGATCATCTGTCATGAATTCGGATCCTTCTTCATATCTCATATGATCGGACTCACACATTTCTATTCCCAAATGTGTGTTGTTCCCTTCTCCGCCGCAGTGCCATCCTCGGAAATTCCAAGGAAGAGTCTGGTAGACAGTGCCATCATTTGCGTCTATAAAGGCATGGACACACGGTGAGGTGCTGTTCGTTCTATTCCAGCTTTTAATGAATGAGAGCGGTTCTGAGACCGGGCATCCTACGGAATGCAGCATTAACCCTGAAGGTCCTTCTTCGTGGAAGCGAAGGTATTTGTATTCGCTGCTGCCTTCATTTTCAGACCAGCAAGGATGCTTTTTAAGAAAACTGTTGAAAATAGTGATCTCGTCACTTCCGGAATCCTTGTTCCAAGGCATTATGGACAGCTTTGCTGCGTAATCCTCACTGATGCAATGGAAGTACAGTAGCTTCCTGATGGTAGATGCTTTGGCTTTCCGGAACAGATCTTGATCTTTTACGGGATCATATCTGTCGGGATTCGGGAGGATGCACACCAGGGTTATAAGTTGGTTGACGCTTAGGTTTACAGGTTCTGTACTGAAAAATGTACGTGATGCCTGCCCTATCCCATAAATCCCTCTTCCGAAATACACGACGTTAAAATACATCTCAAGGATCTGCTGTTTGGTGAGCTTTCTCTCTATCCAGATCGAGATCAATAGCTCCGCCAGCTTGCGCGTGTATGTCTTTTCAGGCGACAGGTAAACATTCTTGACCAACTGCTGAGTGATCCCGCTTCCCCCGCGCCTGTAAACTTTTCTTAAGTGATGCTTATAATTGAACTTGGCCGCATTTATCATCCCTACAGCATAAAAACCATGATGCTGGTAATAGGCCGGGTCTTCGGAGGATATAAGCACTATTGCTGCAGATTTAGGAATGTCTTTATTATGTACAGCGTGATCCTTGCTCATGATCTTCTCATACATTTTAACTGCGGGAACACGCAGGTATGAAGAGACAGCGATGCGAAGGGCGTTGAGAAAAAAGAATATGCCTATAAGACAGGCTGTTTCAGTCAATATAAGTATTGATCGGAGCATCGTCTGAAGGATTGTCATCAGTTTCCCTGTTCTGTTGATTTAATCAGTCGTGCAGAATATACATGGGATCACGATCAGATTATACAGCAGATCAGAGAAATACACCAATCATTTAGGTCCCATATAGCTCCGATTGTGCGTATTACGGGCAGCACCATACCCGCTTATTCTTGAATCCGTGATACTATTGTGGTATATTTAATTGAATTTAAAACTGTTAAAAATAAAGGTGTTTGAATGAACAATCAGGATTATGAAATAGATCTCAGAAAGGTCCTTTTCAGGACTTGTATGCAGTGGAGAAAGATCGTTATTGGTGCGGTAGCAGTCGCACTTTTGCTTGCCGGTAAATATGCTTTTGATGGATTCCGTGTACTGAATGATTCTGAAAGATTCGCGCAGGAGCAGTTGTCGTTTGAACGCGAGCACAGCAGCTGGGAATCTCAGGAGACTGTCCTTTCAAGCAAAATAGAAAATCTCGAAAATGAGAAAGCAAGGCAGGAGGAGTATAACGAAAAATCGCTCATCATGGCGATAGATCCTCTCGATGAGTATTACGGGTCGTTTTCCCTGTATATCGATTCCGGTTACAAAGTCGTGCCCGGGATGAGTATGCAGAACATCGATTATACCGGCAGGATCCTGTCAGCTTACAGCAGGTTTCTTACCGGTGGTGAGCTTTATGAGTATATGCTTGCCAATACCAATCTTACTGACGAGCAGAAATACCTTAAGGAGGTCATGAGCTTCAGCGTGAATCAGGACGCCGCAATGATCAACGTCAATGCATACGGCAGTTCTGCGGATCAGGTGCAAGAGCTACTTACTTTGGCGAAGAACGGGATCGCTGCAAAATATGACACGATAAATCGTACAGTTGATGACCATCGTTACAGCATTGTTAATGAGGTCGCTTATTCATATATCAATTATGACCTTCAGGATACACAGAAAAAAAATCTTGATATAGTCGCAGAATATAATACTTCAATTCAGGATGTGAATCTTCAGCTTCAGGAGTGGCAGGCTCAATCCGAGCCCAGATTCCAGTATACAGCGTCCCGTATCGTTAAGCTTGCCATTAAGAAAGCTATACTTGGAGGGATAGTCGGCGCTGTAGTGGTGTTCTGTTGGTTTGCCGTTAAAAATGTTCTGGGACATGCATTCTACGAAGACCGGCTTGAGATGTGCTTCGGCAGCGGAGCAAGGATAATAGGAACGGTATTCAAATCTTCAAATATGAATAGACAGTTTTTTATAGACAGGATAATATACAGACTTTTTGGCGAGAGTATCAGCAGGCAGTCATTCGAATCCAGCTGTGCCCTTGCAGGTTCCACTATGGCGGGGATGGTATCAGGCGCAGATACCCGTATTGCGATAATAGGTGCTGCCGAAATTGGTACACTGAATTCTATCGTGGAGAAGATGCAGTCGTCATCTGAAAGGTGCAGATTCGACGCAGTAGGAGATATATTGCAGGATCCAAATGCTGTAAACAGCTTGTCATCTTACGATGTCGTTGCGGTCGCAGCATTCGAGAAAGAGAATGATATTGATCAGATATCGAGGCAGTTCGAACTTCTTCGTGCATGGAATAAGAACATTCTTGGTGCGGTCATTGTAAAATAGAAATGGAAGGAACAGATAAACTTACAGTTTCCCACAGAGGAAGCATCAGATGGCTGCTGTTGCTTTATGATGTTTGCATCTATGCTATTTGCTTCTATCTGTTGATAGTGCTTCACCCCAGCATTGCAAGGGCATATAAGACTCCGATAATCATAAGACATATGATCATCTGCGGAGCCTGTATTTTTGTCTACAGGTTTATTATGAGAGTTTATAAGCAGATCTGGAGATATGCCAACATGACTGCTTATCTTCGTCTGATCCTTGCTGATGGGCTTGGGACCGCGATATATGTAGGAATAGAAGTATTGTTCCAGATGGCTCAGCTTACATTTATACGGTCGATCGCAGTGTGTTTCATGAATCTTCTGGGTGCTATCACAGCGAGAGTCATATACTATCACATCTATCAGTATGCTTCGGGAAGCGGTGCTGTCAGCGCATTATACAGATTCCTGCTGCGCGTGTTCGCAAATGTCGACGTTAAGAAGGACAATCGCGAACTGGAAGAGACTGCTCGAAAGATAAAAGTCGCCATCGTCGGTGCTGGCAGGGTCGGAGCTACTCTGGCGGATGACTGGAAATCGAATCCAAATTCGCCATATGTGCCAGTCTGTTTTATAGATATCGACAAGGAGAAGATCGGAAGAACGATCTCCGATTTGAGAGTATATTCAGATGATGAACTGAACAAGGAACTACTGGATCATCTTGGAGTTCAGGAGATAATCTTTGCTCTTCCCAGCGCTGATGCCGAAAAGAGGAACAGACTCTACAAGGTCTATCAGGACCTGGGTTATAAGGCTAAGATCTATGATTATCCCATAGCTCAGAGCACTGGGAGCGGAAGGCGGACCTTAAGGGAATTCGATATCGAGGATCTGCTGTTTCGCGACGAGAAGACTCTTCCTTCTGATAATGTCAAGAATTATTACAACGGGAAGACTATCCTTGTCAGCGGGGGCGGCGGATCCATAGGATCTGAGATCTGCCGGCAGCTTGCTGGATACGGGCCTGCGATGCTGGTGATCCTGGATATCTATGAGAATGGAGCCTATGACCTTCAGCAGGAGCTAAGGATCAACCATGGAAGTGCGCTGCATACTCAGATAGAGATCGCATCGGTGACAGACAAAGCATCCCTCGATCTTATATTCAGCAAATACAGACCTGATGTGGTGATCCACGCTGCTGCTCATAAGCATGTTCCTCTCATGGAGCACAATCCCTGTGAAGCTATAAGGAACAATGTGTTCGGGACTCTGAACATCGTGGAGGTCTCGGAGCGATACGGCGTTGAAAAGTTTATCATGGTCTCAACAGACAAGGCGGTCAATCCGACCAACGTCATGGGTGCGACAAAGCGTATGTGTGAAATGATCGTCCTCAACCGCAATAACGGAAAGGATCATTATACGACCAGCTTCTCAACTACAAGGTTCGGCAACGTACTGGGAAGTTCCGGAAGCGTCATCCCGCTCTTCAAGCGCCAGATAGCCAGCGGAGGTCCTGTAACTGTAACTGATAAGCGCATAATCAGATACTTTATGACCATCCCCGAGGCCGCAAGGCTGGTTCTTCAGTCCGGAGCGATGGCATCCAACGGAGAGCTATATGTTCTTGACATGGGAAAACCTGTAAAGATCTATGAACTTGCAGAGAGCATGGTAAGGCTGTCCGGCCTTGAACCCGGCAAAGATATTCAGATCATCGAGACAGGTCTCAGGCCTGGCGAAAAGCTGTATGAAGAGCTTTTGACGAGCTCGGAGACTCTTGGCAAGACCGAGAACGAACTCATTTTCACCGAGGTGGATTCTCCTATCAGCAATGAAGAGATATCAGAAAAGCTAGGGATCCTGAAGGAAGCAGCGGATAGCGGCGACAGCGATAAGGCCGTGGCTGCTCTGAAGATGTGCGTACCTACATATAAGTCACCTGAAGAAGTCAACGGAGATATTTGACCCCAAAGGAGCAGATATGTTTAAGGATAACGGATTTAAAACTTTTGAACAGCGTGTATGGCTGGCTACTCCGACCATGCACGGTGAAGAGCTTAAGTATATGACCGAGGCATACGAAACCAACTGGATGAGTACGGTCGGTAAGAACATAGACGAGGTCGAAAGACTCACAGCGGAATACCTCGGCTGCCGCTATGCAGTTGGTCTGGGTGCCGGGACTGCCGGGCTTCATCTCGCTATCAGACTTGCAGGACTTAAGCTTTACGGGCAAAGACCTGTGTGGCAGGGAACGCTTTATGGACATAAGGTATTCTGCTCAGATATGACATTCTCTGCGACGCTCAATCCGGTCTGCTATGAAAACGGTGAGCCTGTATTCATCGATACTGAAGCTGATACCTGGAATATGGATCCGGAAGCACTTAGAAAGGCTTTCGAGATCTATCCGGATGTAAAGCTCGTGGTCATCGCCCATCTTTACGGGACTCCAGGAAAGGTCGACGAGCTGCGGGCTGTCTGCAGAGAGCATGGAGCACTGATCGTTGAAGATGCTGCGGAGTCCTTCGGAGCGACATACAAGGGACGCATGACCGGCACTCTCGGGGATCTCAACGTCATATCCTTCAACGGAAACAAGATCATAACAGGTTCTGCCGGAGGAATGTTCCTTACCGACTCTAAGGACGACGCCGACAGGGTCCGCAAATGGTCCACACAGTCAAGAGAGAACGCCGCCTGGTATCAGCATGAGGAACTTGGCTTCAACTACAGGATGAGCAATGTGATCGCCGGAGTTATCCGCGGCCAGCTTCCCTGCCTTGACGAACACATAGCCCAGAAAAAGGCTATATATGAAAGGTATAAGGAAGGATTGAAGGGACTCCCTGTGCGTATGAATCCTTATGATGAAGATCACAGCGTCCCCAATTTCTGGCTCAGCTGCATGATCATCGATGATGATGCTATGTGCCGGCAGGTAAGAGGCGAGAGAGACGCCTTGTTCATCCCTGAGCACGGAAAATCCTGCCCGACAGAGATCCTTGATAGTCTTAAAAAATACAATGCCGAGGGACGTCCCATCTGGAAGCCTATGCACCTGCAGCCTGTTTTCCGGACCTGCGATTTCGTAACTCAGACGGGAAGCGGCCGCGGTGTGACCAATGCTTACATAGCCGGAGAGAAGACTTGCGACATGGGTGCGTATATCTTTGAGCATGGTCTTTGCCTCCCAAGCGACAACAAGATGACAGAAGAACAGCAGGAGAGAGTGATTCAGATCATACAGGCGTGTTTTGAATAGGAAAGGGGATACAGGGGACTTTTGATTATGGAAAGCATAAACCTTAGGCCTCGTCTCAGGAGCCATTTTTGCAAACTTAGGGAAAACTTGAATCAGGAAATATGGCTTTTTCCCCATCCATTTTCAAAGCGTTTCCATTCAGAATGGAGAAGATATCTCTAGCTTACAGGATTCGATGTGCTATTGAATACTTTGTCGGATACAGAATCTTTTATATCCGTAAAGATGGTGAATGGGTTGGATACTGTATAATATCAGATGGCAGGAATCCTAGATATCCTTTTTCGGATAGCAGTGATATCATTTATGGAAGATACTATATTTCCCCTGATTATATAGGGAATGGAATAGCTACACGGATGCTTACGGATATCCTTGACGATTGTCCTCTAGAATATAGGACAGCTTATGCTTATGTGCATAAGGGTAATATAGCCAGCTGTGAAGTGCAAAACAAAATTGGAGCTCAGAAAATTGCGAGCTTTAACAAAGTAGGTTATTTCAGAAGGATAGTAATGAACGCTGAGGGGAGTTATACCCTTTATGCGAGGGATCGCTCCCGAATGATTGAAAAATGAAAAAAAAGGATATTTATGCTGAATCAGTTAAGAGAATACTGGATATAATACTCTCTCTCTGCGCTCTGAGTATGCTCATGCCTTTGCTATTGATCCTTATTATAGTAGGACGTATCAAGATGAAAGGGAACCCATTTTTCTATCAAGCGCGTCCTGGATTTCATGAGAAAATATTCAAGATGATAAAGTTTAGGACTATGACTGATGAACGTGATGGAGAAGGGAATTTGCTCCCTGATGAAGCCAGACTTAACAGTTATGGAAGATTCCTCAGGAAAACGTCGCTAGACGAGCTTCCTGAGCTCATATGTATCCTTAAGGGTGATATGTCTCTTATCGGACCTAGGCCTCTCCTTGTTGAATACCTTCCTTGGTATACTGACGAGGAACGCAGACGTCATGACGTTAGACCAGGGCTTACGGGTTGGGCACAAGTTAATGGAAGAAACAATTTGGACTGGGAGGATCGGTTCAAAGCCGACATCTATTATGTCGACAATATGTCTTTCATCTTTGATGTCAAAATATTTCTCTTGACTATAGGAAAGGTGCTTCGCCGGGATGATATATCTGAGAATTCGAGGGTAGTGGAACCCAATTTTGCAGAGCAAAGGAGAACCAAACTTGAAGCTTGTGAAAGGAAGAATGTTTGTTAAATGAATATATTAATCCTTGCTGCTGGTACGAGAAACAAGATTGTGCAATATTTTAAAAAGGCTCTCAATGGGAGAGGTATTGTCGTTGCCGCAGATGCGAGTCCGCTAGGTCCTGCAATCTATGAGGCTGATAAGTATTATATAGTACATTCTATAACTGATCCCGGATATATTGATGAGATCCTGGATATCTGTAAAATTGAACATATCAGCGGAGTTATTAGCCTGATAGATCCGGAACTTTCGTTGCTTGCGGAGAATAGTAAACGCTTTAAAGAGGTAGGTGCTAGGGTCATAGGTAGTTCCGCCGAGTTGTGTAACCTTGCACTTGATAAGTTTAGAATGTATGAGTGGCTTGTCGCTCACGGTTACAGATGTGCTAGATCATGGATGGACAGAGAATCCTTTTTCCGTGCTTTGGATAATGGTGAAGTTTCATTTCCTGTAATCGTAAAACCTGCAAAGGGTTCTGCTTCGATCAATGTCGTAAAAGCCGAAGATAGACGAGCCGTTGAGCTTCTTACTGACTTTGCGGACGGACTTATGATTCAGGAATACCTCAATGGCAGTGAAATAGGCGCAGATGTCTATGTCGACATGATTTCAGGGAAGACAGTTTCGATTTTTACCAAACGCAAGCTCAAGATGAGGGCAGGGGAGACTGATAAGGCTGTAAGCTTCAAGGACAAAAAACTATTCAGTCTCATAGAACGATTTATGTCAGATACGGGATATGTCGCTCAAGTGGATATCGACATCTTCGAGATTGATGGAGAGTACTACATCTCGGAAGTGAACCCACGCTTTGGGGGAGGCTATCCACATGCTTATGAGTCGGGTTGCGACCATATTAAGCTTATTTTAAATAATATTCAAGGTATAGAAAACTCTTCGGATATAGGTTCCTATGATGAAGGCATTTATATGATGAAATACAACGAAGTTATGATCAAGAGGATATAGATATGTGTGACAACACCCAGTTTATCTTAAGTCCGGAGCAGCTTAAGAAAGCTCAGAACAGAATGTTGTCGATGCTCCTTTATTTTCAATCGTTTTGTGATGAGCATGGATTGCTGTTTTACCTTCATGGTGGGGCTGCAATAGGTGCTATAAGGGAACACGGCTTTGTCCCATGGGATGACGACATCGATGTGCTTATGCCTCGCCCAGATTACGAACGCTTCTGCCAACTTTGGGATGAATTCGGAGATAAGGACAGGTATGTTCTGTGTCGAACGAATGAAAAGATTAATTATCATCATCCGTGTGCATCGCTTAGAGATCCTAATACTACGTTTATCTGTAATTATAACCAAAATATTGAAATGTGTCATGGAATCGCCATCGAATTCGGCCCACTGGACGGGTGCCCAAAGAGTAGAATTGCCCACTGGCGTCAGTTGTTCAATGCGTTTCTTTTTGTCCTTTTCAATACGCAAAGACTCCCCAATAATAAGGGTGGAGTAATAAGGAAGTTATCATGGTTGGCGTATAAGATCTTCAGATCAGATACAACCCGATACAAAATATGGAGCCATGCAGAACGGCAAATTTCCAGATATTCATGGAATGATTGCGATCATGTGGCCGAGCTACGGGGGACCATCAAATTTATGTTCAACGAATATCCAAAAGAATGGTTCGACCATGCGGTTTATTTTGACTTCGAAGGATATAAAGTCCCCGTGATGGCTGGATACGATGGATATCTCAGAGGGATATTCGGCGATTATATGAAGAGACCTCCAGCGCCTGAACAAATTGCAAAGCATGACATAGTTTATGCTGATATGGATCACCCTTATACTGATTATAGAGGAATCTATTATTTCCCCGGAACAGAAAAGACCGGAGGAGCTATGTAGATCGGAGAGAGTATAGATGGCAACAATTGCTGTGATCTTTGCCGGAGGGACCGGCAAAAGAATGAATACGAAGACCGTGCCTAAGCAGTTCCTTGAGCTTCACGGCAAACCTATCCTAATACATACTCTTGAGAAATTCGACAGACACCCTCTGATCGACGGTGTGATATTGGTCGTTCTGGAAGAATGGATCGGACATGCCGAAGAGCTTGCGCAGAAATTCGGCATAAAAAAGCTCAGAGCGATCGTAGCAGGCGGAAGCACTGCCATGTCTTCACAAAGAAACGGTCTGTTAAAAGCAGCGGAGCTGTTCCCGAGGGATTCAATAGTCCTTATCCATGACGGGGTCAGGCCTTTGATCGACGAGAAGACGATAACAAAAAACATTGAAACTGTGAATGAGAAGGGCTGCGCTATAACCGTGGCGCCTGCTATAGAAACTATAACGATCAAGACCGAAAACGGAGAGATCGGTGAGATCATTGAAAGATCAAAAGTAGAGTTGGCGAGGGCGCCGCAGAGCTTCGTTCTTGAGAATATACTGGATGCTCACGCGAGGGCTGAAGCTGAGGGACTTGAATTCATAGATTCCGCCAGTATGATGAAGCATTATGGATTCAAGCTTTTCACTGTGGCTGGACCTGCGGAAAACATTAAGATCACTACTCCCAATGACTACTATATGTTCAAAGCCCTGGTTGAAGCAAGAGAGAACTCGAGATTTTTCGGGGATCAGGATATGTGACCCCTTGCGTATTATGAAATACAGTAAAGTATTAAAAAGGGATATCGATGAGATCATAGCGGATAGAATGCTTTTTGATCCGTTGAAAGGTGCATCGATCCTAGTGACCGGTGCAACAGGTCTTATCGGATCGATGCTGGTCAGAACTCTTCATGCTGCAGATCTTAAGTATGATCTTGGCATCGGTACGAAGGCTCTGGTCAGAAATGAGGATAAAGCAAGAAGTATCTTTGGTGATATGCTGAAGGTGGGCAGAACAGAACTGTGCAGCAATTCGTATGGTGTCTTTACTCATATCATACATGCAGCATCCCCGACAGCCTCACGTTATTTCGTCGAGCATCCAGTTGAGACTATCAGATACTCAGTAAACAGTACATCGGAAATCTTGGAAGCTGCTAGAAAAGATTGTGCGAAGGTAGTTTATATCTCTTCAATGGAAGAGTACGGTATCCCTTATGTGGCTGGAGAAACGATGACCGAGGACCGGATCGGTATCATCGATCATTTGAACGTCCGAAGCTGTTATCCGGAGAGCAAAAGGCTCTGTGAGTGCCTCTGCGCTTCTTATGCTTTAGAATATGGCGTTGATGTAAAGATCGCCAGGCTTGCCCAGACATATGGAGCTGGTGCTCCCCTTACCGATAATCGTATGCCTATGCAGTTCGCGAGAGCAGCGGCATCAGGGACTGATATTGAGCTCCATACCGAAGGGCGCTCGCTCATCAACTCGGTGTACCTCGCAGATGCAGTTAAGGGTATACTGACAATTTTGAATGACGGCAACGCTGGCGAAGCATATAATATCTGCAACGACGACAATACCCGCTCGGTAAGAGATATCGCGGAGCTAATATCTTCAGAGGTCTGTGGGGGAGGGATAGCAATAAGGGTCGTGATCCCCGAAGGACAGACTGGCTTTGCTCCTGACAGCAGCATGTACTTGAGCTCTCAAAAACTCAAGGCTCTGGGATGGAAACCTGTAGTTGACCTTGCAGAGGGTTACAAACGGCTTACTGAATTTATTAGAGAGTGTGAAGGCTCAAATGGCATCAGATAATATTTCTGAAAGCAGAATAGATTTTGTTATTCCTTGGGTAGACGGATCCGATCCTGAATGGAGAAAAGAAAAGGATCGTTATTCGGGTTATGCGTCTGCTGCCGATGATGACCGTGAGATCCGTTATCGTGACTGGGATACATTGAGATACTGGTTCAGAGGTGTTGAAAAGTATGCCCCCTGGGTCGGAATGATACACTTTGTTACTTGGGGGCATGTCCCTAAGTGGCTCAATGCAGAGCATCCTAAGCTTCATATAGTAAATCACACGGATTATATCCCTGAGGAATATCTTCCGGTATTCAGTTCACATCCCATAGAGTTGAATATGCACAGGATCCCAGGGCTTTCGGAACATTTTGTTTATTTTAACGATGATATATTTCCTTTGTCTTCGCTTAGAGAAGAGGATTTCTTCGTTAATGGAAAACCATGCGACGTATGTGCGGCCAATGCGATAACCCCTAGATTAGGCGAGTTTTCATCTATACTGCTCAATACTACGTCATATATAAACAAGCACTTCAATAAGAAGCAGGATGTGAGGCGCAACTTCCGCAAATGGTACAACCTGAAGTACGGTAAACTGCTGATCAGGACCCTGTGTCTTACTCCGTGGACCTTTTACACCGGGTTTTACAATCATCATCTGGCTGTTGCCTATGAAAAGAAGACTTTAGAAAAGGTATGGCAGGAAGAACCAGATATCCTGGACGCTACATGCAGGCACCGTTTCAGGAATGATTCGGACGTTAATCAGTACATTTTCAGGTATTGGAGGCTTGCAGAGGGGAATTTTGTACCTTCTGGAATGCTCGGAAGGTACATGAATATGGGCGATGATAATTCCGCAATATACTCTGCCATAAAAGAGCAGAAGTATAAACTGCTCTGCATAAATGATAAAGAGAATAGAGCGGACTTTGAGACTGAACGGCACAAACTTATTGAAGCATTTGAGTCGGTTTTCCCGGTATCGTCGGAATATGAGATGTCGCTGACAGAAAAGGGCCTATGAACATAACCATAAGGGGCAGCAGAAGAATAGATATACTGTTTATGGATACAGGCATCTTCATGCTTGTTATTTTGACATGCTTTCCTGTGACCCTTTGTCTGCCGGGCATCGTGCGACAGGGAATGCAGGCGGCCTCAATGATGCTTTTTGCTGTTGGGTTGTTTCTGCAGAATAAAAAAAATCAGTTTTGGAGTTTTATTCTTATCGTCGCAATAAGTATTATCAGAGTATATGGTATATGGCGATTTAAAAAAGAGATAACGACATGTGTATTTAATGTATTCGCGGGATGGGCGTTCGTTTTCTTTGCGATCTCCTGTTTTATAAAGAAGGATAGTCACAGAGTCGGACGTTTGTTCCAGCTCGTAGTGATCTTGTGTGCGGTTACAGCTTTAACGACTATAATAGGACTCGAGAAATATCCATTGTCTGTAAGAGAGCTCGGACGTTCGGATACCGGTTATTATGGCGTGTCAGGCGAGGCTTTCTCTGCTTTGAAGAGAACATATCGGCTTAACAATATCGCCGGCTGGAACCAGCTTTATGGGATGGTATTCATGCTTCCTGCCTTGTTGATTTCAATGATAAAAAGGAAGCATAAACTATTGTATCTTATCGCTTTGATACTGCTTTGCACATGTATCGCCAGGGCGCAGCTTACTATTGCAGTCCTTATGGCAGCTGTTCTTATCATCTTGACTATGATCTCTCCAAGCCGTAATCGTATTAAGCTAGCGGTTTTGTTCATCGTAGGAATGATCGGCGTCGCCTGTATTCTGTATTATGACGATCTGATAAGGATAGCAGCAGATCAGTTTGCTAAGATCGGAATGAATATGATATCGAGAAAACTGCTCGATCTGTTCTATCTGCTCAACGGTGAAGTCAAAGGCGATGCTATGTCAAGGATAAGGCTTTATTCAGTCAGCATAGATTCATTTCTTAAGCACCCTTTATTTGGCCAGATTCTGCAGGGAGGTGGAACGATAGAAAAGTATTCATATCATTCGGATTTCTTTGATATGGCTGCATTTTATGGTCTTCCTGGAATACTCTTCGATCTGATCCTTTTGTCTCTTTACGGCAGGGTCGTCAGGAATTACAACAAAGAAGTAAGATGGAATGCGTTCTTACTCATGGCAGTATGCTTTGGTATGTATGTCTTGAATCCGATCTGGTATTCGCCGCAGATTTTTATTGGAACATTTTGGACGCCGGTTTTTCTTATGGATATGACTCCCGGGTATAAGCATGGCCACGATCCTGTGCTTTTGACTGATTCATAGTTCTGTTCTGGTTAAGAACAAAAATGAATACGATCATTAATGAATTAATAATAGGAGAAATGATGGATATGGGAAAAATTGAAAACCCAAAGGTATCAGTCATAGTGCCCGTATATAATGTAAAACCCTATCTTGAGAGATGTATAGATAGTTTGATATCGCAGTCACTGAAGGAGATAGAGATAATACTGGTCGACGACGGATCTACAGATGGGAGCGCTGCTATCTGCGACGATTATGCCAGAAGGGACGAGAGGATCGTCGTCATTCATAAACAGAACGGTGGGGTCTCTTCTGCAAGAAATGTCGGCATTGATTTCGCAAAAGGTGATTATATCATGTTTGTTGACAGTGATGACTGGGTGGAACCGGAATTCTGTAACCAGCCATACGATGTTGCAAAGCAAAATGACGCCGATATGGTCATGTTCGGATTAAACATGATTAACGGTAGCAGGAAGTATCGTAACGTTGAAGTACCTGAAGGTCTTTTTACATCAAAAGAGACTGCTCTGTATTTGCTGACCGGTCCAGTTCAGAATTATTCTGTAAATAAGATTATAAGAGGCAGTATTGCGAAGAAAGTTCACTTTATAGAAGGCATGATATTTGAGGATATTGATGCGAACTATAGGTTTGTGCTGGGGTGCGATTCGTTTGTTTGTATAGAAGACAGACTATATAATTACGTTATTCGGGACGGTTCTATCACGACTACGAGGAATAGAAAGCATTTTAATGATCTGTTTATCAGTCATTATAGAAAGTATCTGGATCTGAAAAACTTGGGTTTTGATCCTTATAAAACAGTAGATTTATATGGATTGTGCCGTGCTGCACTTCTATATCTGATCTATATAGGGTCAGATGATGAGTATTCAAAAGACGCTTCTTCTGTTTTGAAAGAACACTGGGCGGAAACAGGCGATAAGTTTTCACTTAAAAGGAGAGCATTGATGCAGCTATACAGCATATCCCCTGTGATGTTTGATTTATTCTGCAAGCTTGGTGGAAAAAGATTATGATACCATATATCGAATAGAATTCGATTCAGGGTGTGGAGCAATGTCTCTACGCCTTTTGACAGAACAACTACGATCAATTATATGACCATTTTGCGAGCATAAGATGTATCCGAATAGTGTTGTGTCATAACAGGTTTGTCTCAGTAACGACAAGTGCTCGGGACTATTTTCTTTTAGACGTGGTCAATGTAAGTAGAATTGTCTATACTTTTAGTGTAGAATCACAGATGATTAGGTATTACGTATTCATGCATCCTCAGACTATTCTTTACAGTCTGGGAAATAATTAAGAGGATCAGAAGAAAAGTCATGACATCTATGGAAAAAGGAATAAGCATCATTGTGCCAGTATATAACTGCGAGGACTATCTCAAAGAGTGTTTAGATGGCCTTCTTGTTCAGGATATTGATGATTATGAAATAATACTTGTGGATGACGAGTCAAAGGATAGCTCGGGTGAAATATGTGATTTTTACGCAGAACGCTTTGATAATGTGAGGGTGATACACCAGAAGAACAGCGGCCCAGGAGGTGCAAGGAATGCCGGGATGGATGTCGCTCGGGGCAAATACATTCTTTTTGTCGACAGCGACGATGTTGTAGAGCAAAACTGCTTGGGAAAGATACAACGCACTGCCGAGGCGAACGAGCTCGATTTGCTCATTATCGCAAGAGATATCTTCACTGATGACGAACGAACCATTATAAACTTTAAATATGTTTTCAAACCCACATTTGGTGTCAATAGCGTCGTTAGTGGTATTGAATTCCTTAAGAGAGGTCTTGAGACAAATGAATATTACCCCATGGTCACTTTTAAGCTCTACAGGAAGGAGTATCTCATCGAAAACAGTATTCGATTCATGCCGAATATCATCCATGAGGACGATGGCTTCATGTTCAGGGCAACTATCAGAGCGAAGAAAGTGATGTCTTTAGAGGATCAATTCTATCATTATAGGATGCAAGGCAGTTCGATCATGCACACCCTGGTTGCTGAGAAGCGAGCAGAAGGATTCTGTTCCGCTATAGCTCAGATAGGCGAGGTCCTCGAAGAAGTCGAAGGCGAATGGGAAAGCAGTACCGAGGCATACCTGGTCTTACGGTATATAGACATGTTGGCGCAAAACGCATTGGTGAACTATATGCTCTCAGATAAGGAATCCCGTATTCGTTCAAGAGGACAGTATTCCTGTTTGCTTGACAGGAGCAAGCGCTATTACAAAGGCTTGAGATTTAAGGTAAGGCTTTACGCAAAGGATCCGTACAGGATAGCTCCATATTACCGAGCATATAGAAAAATACGCAAATCATTGAAGTCTGTCATGGCATAGGACTTAATAGGAAATGGATTATAAGCTCACCCGAAGCAGAAAACTATATAACATAGTCAGACGTCAATTCTTGAGAAACAAGGAGTTCAGTATCATCAGCAATAACTGCATAAGTGGATTTGTGAGTAAAGATATGGGCCTTCCATACAACTCCCCTACAGTTGGACTTTATTTTGATAATGATGGTTTTATAGAATTCGCAGAAAATCTCAAGTACTATTTAAAATGTGAGCCGGAGGAGATCTATGAGGATCAGATGGATTTCCCCGTTGGGATCTTAAGAAGAGGAGATAAGCAGATCAAACTGTATTTTATGCATTATGATAGTTTTGAGACAGCAAAAGAAAAATGGATGAGAAGAGCTTCTAGGGTCAATTTTGATGATCTGTGTATAGTAATGGAGCATCCTTTGCCGCTTTGTGAGGATGAGGTGTTGTATAAAAGGTTCAAAGAGCTTCCATATCAGAACAAACGAATCCTGACCGGGAAGACGGATTTTGAAGATGAAATTATCGTCAAATTGGATCTATATGATGATTATAAACCAGGTAAAATTCTGACCTTTAAAGATCGTTTTAGAAGATACCTGTATGATTGGGATTATATTTCTTTTCTCAATAATATGAAGAGGGGAAAATCAGACTTTGAATAATAAGAGTTCCCGCAGCCTTAACTCAATAAACAACGCCGCGGTATCCATCGGCTCAACCTTGATTATCACCCTGTTGCACTTCATCCAGCGCAGAGTTTTCGTCAGCGTGCTTTCCAATGAGTACCTGGGTCTTGGCGGTCTTTTTTCAAATATATTGAGTATCCTTTCCCTAGCAGAGCTTGGAATAGGATATGCGATGAATTATGCGCTTTACAAGCCCATAAAAGACGGTGATACGGAAAAGATCAAGAGCCTTATGAAGCTCTACAGAACCTACTATACGATCATAGGTATCGTGGTACTGGCCGCCGGGATGAGCCTTGCTCCTTTTCTGAACTATCTAATAAAAGATATGCCTCAGGATATCCCGAATATAAGACTGTATTACTGTCTGTATGTGCTGAATTCCGCGTCGTCGTATTTTTTCACCTACAAAAGAGCTCTTATTGTCTGCGACCAAAAGGAGTTCATCTCCACCCTAAATTATTTCTGTATAAGTGTGCTCACGTCGGTCGTAAGGATAGCGATACTTCTTAAGACGGAAAATTACCTTCTCTACCTTCTCGTGTCCATACTTTTTACCCTCATCGGAAACCTTGTTATTTCTCTTATCGCCGGCAAGCTATATCCTTACCTGAAAGAGAAAGACGTGAAGGCACTTGATGAGAATGAGAAAAAGCAAATCAGAAAAAATATAGGCGCTCTTATATTCCATAAGATAGGTTCAGTTGTAGTGTTTTCCACTGACAACCTCATTATATCCAGATTTTTGGGTCTGATAAGTGTGGGACTTTATTCCAACTACACGATGATCATCAACGGGATAAAGAAGTTCATTCTAAAGCTCGTATCTTCTTCTACAGCGAGCGTGGGGAATCTCGTCGCATCCGGAGATAGGGACCAATGCCGTAAGATCATGGAACATATGATTTTTGCCTGTGTATGGCTCTACGGTTTTTCAGCCATTTGCTTCGTCTGTCTCATACCCTCGTTCGTGGTGCTTTGGATTGGGGAAGATTATCTTCTGCCTGAGGCGACTCTCATTGCAGCAGCCGTAAGCTTTTATATAACTGGAATGAGACAGATCGTCATCGTTTTCAAGGATGCTGCAGGCATATTCATCCCCGACAGATATAAAGCTATTGTAGAGAGCATTGCGAATATCGTTTTATCGATACCTCTTGCCATAAAATACGGTATAACGGGCGTGATACTCGGGACAATAATGAGTACTGTACTGGTGTGCTTTTGGTATGAGGCTTATGTATTCTTCAGGGATTTTTATGGCGGTGGGACAAAACGCTATCTTCTCTATCAGCTCGCCTATGCTGCTTTCAACGCCATCTTATGCGCAGGGGTATGGTATGTGTGTTCTTTGGTTGACGGGATGGACATTGTTGCATTCGTATTCAAGTTCCTTATATGTCTTATCCTTCCCAATGCGATTTATTTTCTTCTTTTCAGAAAGAGTCCGCATTTTAAGTATTTTCTTGGGATCGCCTGCAGGATCATAAAGCGGAAAAAGAAATGATAATCTATAGAAAAGCAGAGGTCGTCCAATGAACTGGAATCTTGTAAGCAAATATAGAACACAACTAATGGGGATAGCGTGTATCTGGATCATGCTGTTTCATAATAGATCCCCATGGTCCGGTGATGGCGTGATCAATCACATACTGTCCAGGGGGAATGTCGGAGTAGATATGTTCATGTTTCTCTCCGGTGTAGGTTCATACTATTCGTTCCGAAAAACTCCCGATATCGCTGCATTTTATAAGAAGCGGTCAGTGCGGATCCTGTTCCCCTATCTGTTGTTTGCTGTTCCGTTCTGCTGGTGGAGGTCTCATATTCCGGGGGCAGAATTATCCTTCTGGAATCATCTGCTGTGGGTCTCATTTGTTAAAAACGGTATAACGACTACGTGGTTCATCCCGGCGATTCTCGTATTGTATCTTTTGTTTCCTGTTATCTATTATCTTCAGAACGAACCTGTATCAATAGGGGGCAGAGTGATACATAGAAACGTTATCACGCTGCTCATAATGCTGTTATGTTTCATATCCCTCAGGTACATCATGTCTGCGCATCCTGCAGTATGGAAAAATACAGAGATAGCTCTGACTCGAAGCCTGATATTTATCGTTGGCTGCTATTGTGCGAAATGGATATATGAAGGCAAGCCGCTTCCTCCGGGGAGCGCATTAGGAAGTCTGATCTGGATAATCATATATCTGTTCGTATTTTTTAAAGAAGTGAAGCTTGGAACATTTTGGATCAGGTTGACCTATGGGCCTTATGCCATCGCTTGTATCATTTTCGGGATATCCGTCATGCGTTTGCTTGATAAAGACGGAAATGGACGAAGATTTCGCGTATTGAGTTTTATCGGGGAGCGAACACTTGAACTCTATCTCACACATGTGATGATACGAAACATATATGCGCACTATTGGAAGCTTCCGCATTTTGAAGAGCGCTGCGCAGTGGATTCTGCAGTCATAATTCTTTCTTCGATCATTGTCAGTACAGCAGGCCACTGGATCGTCGGAAAGCTCACAAATATGATCAACGAGCATCATCACAAAGCAGAGGTTTAAATTGTTCCGACAAGGTCTGATCATGAAAAAAGAATTTGCAAATTGTCCCGTCCTCCTCACCGGTGGGGCGGGGTTCATCGGTTCCCACACGGCGGTAGAGGTCATGAAGGCCGGGTATGAGGTGGTCATAGCGGACGATCTTTCCAACAGCGAGAGGTCGGTGATCGAGCGGATCGGGAAGATCACGGGCAGGATGCCCGCGTTCTACGAGATCGACGTGAAGGACCGGGGAGCGGTGGAGAGGCTCTTCGATGAGCAGAGGATCGGCGCGGTGATCCATTTCGCGGGGTACAAGGCGGTGGGAGAGTCCGTAAAAAAGCCTCTGGAATACTACCGCAATAATATCGACGCGGCGCTGACGGTGCTCGAGGTGATGAAGGACCGCGGGGTCAGGGAATTCATCTTCAGTTCGTCCGCCACGGTCTACAGTCTGGTCGAGGACGTCCCGTTCACTGAGACTTCGGGCCCTCTGGGCTGCACCAATCCCTACGGCTGGACGAAATACATGATCGAGCAGATCCTTAAGGACGCATGTGCGGCGGATCCTGAGATGTCCGTGGTGCTGCTCAGGTATTTCAATCCGATCGGGGCCCACGAGTCCGGGCTCATCGGCGAAAAGCCCAACGGCATCCCCAATAATCTCATGCCCTACATCACCCAGGTCGCCCAGGGGATCCGTCCCATGCTCAGCGTCTTCGGCAACGATTATCCGACTCCCGACGGGACCGGCGTCAGGGATTACATCCACGTGGTCGATCTGGCAAAAGGACATGTGGCGGCTCTGGGCTACAGCGAGGAGCACAAGGGCTGCGAGGTCTTCAATCTGGGCACCGGCAGGGGCTTCAGCGTGCTGGATCTGGTCAACGCCTTCGAGCGGGTCAACGGGGTCAGGATCCCCTACAGGATCACCGAAAGAAGGGCGGGGGACATCGCGGTCTGCTACGCGGATACCCGCAAGGCCGAGGAGGTCCTGGGCTGGAAGGCCGAAAAGACCATCGACGACATGTGCCGGGATTCCTGGAGGTGGCAGCAGGCTCAGGCCGCGAGGGAACAGGAATAGAGAGCTCCGGTCCTTCGGGTCCTCCACTTGACCCTCCCTTTGATATGGAATATAATTACATGATCGTTCCAGGCGTCCGTCAGCTTGCCGGAAGGGGCTGAAGGGGATGCCGAAACGACAGTGCGGCAAACCTCCGGCTCGGCCGTCCGGATCTGAAAATAAGTTTTTATATTTCGCGCGAAGGGAGCACCATGAGCAGAAGAGGATCCAACGATCTGACTACGGGCAGCATTTACAAGTCCATCATCCTGTTTGCCCTGCCCATCCTGGCTTCCCATATCCTGCAGAACCTCTATCACTCTGTCGACTCCATCGTCGTCGGAAACAACGTAGGCACCACCGCTCTCGCGGCGGTAAGTTCCTGCACCGATATCTCAGCCCTTCTCACGGGATTTTTCACCGGCCTGTCCATCGGCGCCGGTGTTTTGTTTGCCCGCTACTACGGCGCTAAGGATCAGAAGAACCTCCACGACTCCATCCACACCGCCCTGACCTTTTCGGTCATCCTGGGCACCTGCATGGCGGTCATCGGCGTTCTGGTGACGCCTCTGCTCCTCAAGATCGTTGGCTGCCCAGAGGACGTGTTGCCGGAGGCCCTGGATTACCTTCGCATCTACTTCATCGGGGTCCTGTTCACCGCCATCTACAACGTGGGAGCTGGGGTCCTGCGTGCAGTGGGGGATTCCATCGACCCGTTCATTTTCCTGCTGATCTCAAGCAGCCTCAACATCGTCCTCGACCTGATCACGGTGATCTGGTTCGGCATGGGAGTCATAGGCGTCGCCGTCGCGACCATCATCTCCCAGTTCGTCTCCGTGGCCCTGGTCTTCGGGAAGATGCTCAGGACCGACGACATCTACCGCATCGACCTTAAGGACATGCACATAGATCCCTCTCTTCTCAAGGAGGTCATCCGGCTGGGTATCCCGTCGGCGATCCAGTCCAGCCTTCTCAGCCTCTCGAATCTCTTCGTCCAGAGGTATCTCAATTCCTTCGGATCCGCCGCCATGGCAGGCTCGGGAGCCGCGAAGAAGGTTGATAAATTCATCGGGATGGTCGGTCAGTCCATCGGCCAGGCCACCGCTCCCTACGTGAGCCAGAACATCGGAGCCCGCAACTACCGGCGGGTCAGGGACGGCATCAGGGCGACCTTCGTCATCTCCCTGGTGACATTGGCAGTGATGATGGGCCTGGTCTACGGCTTCTCCGATACCCTCATCGGCTTCTTTACCAAGGATCCGGATGCCCTGTATTATGGTATGTGGATGCTTCACGTGCTGGTCCCGTTTTACATCTGTCAGAACCTGAACCAGATCCTGTCCAACGTGGTCAGAGGCTACGGCAGGTCCAGCGCGGTCATGCTCCTCTCCCTTTCGGGGATGGTCGGCATGAGGCAGCTCTTCCTGAACATCGCCATGAGACAGAACTACGTCATATCCAACGTCTTTCTGGCATACCCGGTCGGCTGGGCCTCTGCCGGACTGTTCGTCTGCATATATTATCTAGTCAACCGTAAGAAACTGATAGAAAAAGCGTTCGGAAACGTCAACGAAAGGAGCCCGAAATGAACGAAGATCAGGTAAAAGTGTTTGAGAGATTCGCCGAGGACATCCAGAAGCAGTATGAGGCTGTCGGTATCGCGGTGAGCGTATTTGACAAGGACAAGGTCCTTTACAGGAAGAACTTCGGTTACAGAGACCTTGAGACCAAGGCTCCCATCGACGACGACACCATTTTCGGCTGCGCGTCGATCTCCAAGTCCTTCACCGCCCTGTCCGTGATGCAGCTGGCCGAAGAGGGCAAGGTGGACATCAACGCTCCTCTTTGCAAATATATCCCCGAATTCAAGGATCCCCAGGATGAGCCGGTGCTGGTAAGGCATCTCCTCAGCCATGCCGGCGGATTCTTCCCCATGCCCAGGATCCTGGTCGAGCACGTCGCCCGCGACATGGGCATCTGGAACGACGGCAAGGACGAGCTGGGAATGAATGAAGCCATGGCCATCGAGGGCGCCAAAAGGGTGGCGGAGCGCATGAGCGCCCAGACCCGCTTTACCGGAAAGCCCGGCGAGAGGATGAGCTACTGCAACGACGGTTTCGGCCTTCTCTCTGAGATAGTAAGGCGCGAGGGCGATCAGCCCTCCTTCTCGGAATACGTCAGGGAGCATATCCTCAAGCCTCTTGGCATGACCAGGAGCAGCGCCGAGTTCATCGCTCCCCTCAAGGATCCGAACCACGCGACCCTCTATAAGCACGTCGACGGCAAGCTGAAGGGCGGCTGGGACTTCTACGACAACGCCTTCGTGCTCAACGGTGGCGGCGCCATGAAATCCACCATCCACGACCTGACCGAGTACGTCCGCATGTACATGAACGCCGGAAAGCCCGTGGCCAACAAGCACATCGTCGAAGAGATGTACAGGCCCAGGCAGCACTACAGATATCACTGCTGGTACGGTTACGGCGTATGCTCCATCAACGTTGACGATTTCACCGTGAATCAGCACGGCGGCAGCCTCACCGGCGTCTCCAGCAACTTCGGCTGGTCTCCCGAGCTGGGCGTCGGCGTAGTGGTGTTCTGCAACACCAGCGGAGTGCCTGTGGCGGAGATCTCCAACGCAGCCTTCAGGATGGCCGCCGGCCACGATCCTCTCCCCAAGCCCTGCGCCCTGCGCTGCGAATGGGACGAGAAGACCTGCCTCGCCGCCTGCGGAAAGTACGTCTCCGGCGAAGGCTCCACCATCGAGGTGACCTATGAGAACGGAAAGCTCAGGGTGCTCTCCGGCGGAAAGGAAGCGGAGTTCTTCACCGCAACTCCCGATACGGTCTTCCTCACCCGTCCGTTCACTCAGGGCGACGCGATCCTTTTGTCCGACGATGAAGGAAAGGTCTGGGGCGTGAGGACCGGAGGCCGCATACTTCCCAAGACCGAGTAATTGATGTATAATTGACTGGCTTGGCCGCACCTGCTCTGCGTCCCGCGGGGCAGGTCTTTTTAAGAATAATTGTTTCGGGAGATGATGATCTTGAATTACGAAGAGGCCATAAAGTTTATAGAGACCCGGCGCTGGACCGCGGGATTCAACGGTTATGACAGGCTGAAGTCCGTCCTGGCAAGGCTGGGAGATCCGCAGAACAGGCTCAGGTTCATCCACGTTGCGGGAAGCAACGGCAAGGGCTCCACCTGCGCCATGATCGACAGCGTCCTGAGGGAAGCGGGCTATACCAGCGGGCTGTTCACCTCTCCCCATCTTATAAAATACAACGAGAGGGCGGTCGTGAACGGCGAAGCGATCAGCGACGACGATTTTGCCCTCGGCTGCACCCTGATCGAGAGGGCAATGGAGGAGAGCGGCTGCGAGCTCACCATATTTGAAAGGCTGATGGCCCTGGGAGTATGGTATTTCGCCCTCAAGGGCTGCGATTTCGTCGTCCTTGAGGTCGGTCTCGGCGGACGCAAGGATCCCACCAACGTCATCGACGAGCCTCTCGCCGCAGTCATCGCCCATCTGGCCCTTGAGCATACGGAGATCCTGGGCGACACCATCGAGCAGATCGCCTACGAGAAGGCCGGCATCATCAAGCCGGGCTGCGACGTGGTCCTGATGGATCAGGATCCGGCCGCGGTGGAGGTGGTCAGAAGGATCTGCGAAGAGCAGGGAGCAAGGCTCCACATGACCGATCCTTCCAAAGAAAGGCTGGTCTCGGCGGATCTGGGGCTTCAGGTCATCGATTACAGAGACCGCAAGGGCGTAAAGCTGGGCCTTTTCGGGGGCTATCAGTACAGCAACGCCGCCCTCGCTCTCGATACCATAGACGTGCTCAGGTCCAAGGGAGTCGAGATCAGCGAAGACGCGGTCTTCAGGGGCATGGAGCATACCTCATGGCCCGGGCGTTTTCAGCTGCTGAGAAAGTCTCCCATGATCATCCTCGACGGCGCCCACAATCCGGACGGGGCCCAGGTCCTCTCCGAGAGCCTTGAAAAGTACCTTCCCGGAAAGAAGGTCCGGTTCATGATGGGCGTCATGGCGGACAAAAAGTATAAGGAGATGCTGGACATCATCGCTCCCTTCGCCTTAAGCTTCGTATGCGTCTGCCCCGATGAGTACAGGGGGCTTAAGGCAGCTGATCTCAGGGATCTCATCGAGAAGGGCTACGGCGTCCCGGCAAAGAGCGCGGATTCCGTGGAGTCGGGGCTCGAGCTGGCTTTGGCGGAGCAGGGGGACGACATCCTGGTGATCTTCGGCTCCCTCTATCAGGCCGGCGACGTTCTCAGGTATTTCGGCGAGCACGATATGTTCGAATAACGGGCAGCGGAAGCGGCATTTGGCAGTATGAAAAATAATTGCCGCTGATTTGAAAATAGTGCTTGCATTGGCCGAAGAGTTTTGGTATATTATCTGTTGCTGCGAGACATAGCAGCAGATATGCGGAAGTGGCTCAGGGGTAGAGCATCGCCTTGCCAAGGCGAGGGTCGCGAGTTCGAATCTCGTCTTCCGCTCCATTATCCGGGTGTAGCGCAGGTTGGTAGCGTGCTTGACTGGGGGTCAAGAGGCCGTGGGTTCAAGTCCCGCCACTCGGACCAGTTATCAAAAGACCGGAGAGATACCGGTCTTTTGATTTTAAAAGTGAGATAGTGAGGACCGCCTTCTGCAGGCTCTGCGGCCGGACGGGTCCCGCGCAATAGGAGTCTGTGAACCATGTCAGGTCCGGAAGGAAGCAGCATTAAGCGGATGGCCCTATGTGCCGCGGATCAGCCTGTTCATTCGCGGGGCCCGCAGAGGGCGGTCTTTTCATGTGCCCGGGGCGCTTTCCGAAGGGGGAGCGCTTTTTCTTGTATTGGGCAGGATAAAACGTTATAATTATTCATATAATAAGAATAGATTATTCTTCCATCACCATACCGGAAATATAAATACAGGAGCATAAATGTATCAGGCACTTTACCGCAGCTTCCGGCCCGAGACCTTCGACAGCCTCGTGGGACAGGAGCACATCGTAAGGATACTCGGAAACCAGATCAAAAGCGGGACCACAGGCCACGCCTATCTTTTCTGCGGCACCAGGGGCACCGGAAAGACCACCACCGCCAGGCTGCTGGCCAAGGCCCTCAACTGCACCGGAAAAGGGGACAAGCCCTGCGGGGAGTGTCCTGCCTGCAAGGCCATCGCCGCCGGCACCTTCCTCGACGTGGTCGAGATCGACGCGGCGTCCAACAACGGCGTCGACGACGTCAGAATCTTAAGGGAAGAAGTGAACTTCCCGCCCGTAGCGGGAAAGACCAAGGTCTACATCATCGACGAAGCCCACATGCTGACGCCCCAGGCCTGCAACGCTCTCCTCAAGACCCTGGAGGAGCCTCCCGCCAATACGGTCTTCATCCTGGCGACGACGGATCCTTCAAAGCTCCCCGCGACCATACTCTCCCGCTGCATCAGGCTGGATTTCAAGCGGGTCCCGGAGGAAAAGATCCTTGCCAGATTCGAAGAGATCTGCAGAGATCTGGGAGTCGAGGCCGAAAGGGACGCCCTTGCCCTGATCGCCGCCCAGGCCGACGGCTCGGTAAGGGACGGCCTGTCCCTTCTAGACCGCTGCATCGCCGGAACGAAGAAGCTGACCAGAGAGGACGTGCTCTTCCTGCTGGGAGTCTCGGGCGTCGAGACCTACATCGAGATAACCAGGTCCATGATCGCAGGCGATACCGGCGCCGTCCTTACCCAGTTCGCCAGGGTCCTTTCCGAAGGCAAGGAGGCCGTCCGCTTCACCCGGGACTGGATCGAGCACCTGAGAGACCTGCTCATCGTAAAATACGTTTCAAAGCCCCAGCAGCTCCTCAGCATATCCGACGAGAACCTGGCAAGGCTCAAAGAGCAGAGCGCGTCCGCGACGGTCGAATTCCTCAGGACCGCCATCACCGCTCTGTCAAAGGCTCTGGCCGATGCACGCTGGGCTCCCCGCCCCCGCATCATCATAGAGATGGCCATAGTAGAGATCTGCGCGTGACGGACGCCGTGAGGCTCACCGCCCCGACCCTTCATGTGTTGATGCTATAATATCCACATCCACTTTATCTTTGTTTTACTCTGAAGGAGGAGGATCATCATGACTGTACAGGAAATGAAAGCGGCTGCATGCAAGGCCATCCAGGACCACGCTGAAGACATCATAAAGCTTGCTACCGCCATCGAGCTGGAGCCCGAGCTGGGTTACAAGGAATTCAAGACCGCAGCCAAGGTCCAGGCAGAGCTGGACAAGATCGGCTTTGCCCACAAGGACGGAGTCGCCGTCACCGGCATCATCACTCCCGTCGAAGGCCGCGACCACAAGGCGAAGGTCGCCATCATGGGCGAGCTTGACGCAGTCCTCGTTCCCGGCTGCCCCACCGCAGACCCCGTTACCGGAGCCGCCCACTGCTGCGGACACAACGCACAGGCCGCTTCCGTCATCGGCGTCGCCTATGCTCTCAAGGAGACCGGCATCATGAAGGAACTGGACGGAGACATCGTTCTCATGCACGTTCCTTCCGAAGAATTCGTCGAGCTGGAATACAGAAAGGGCCTGATCGATGAGGGCAAGATCTCTCTGATCGGCGGCAAGCAGGAGTTCATCAAGCTGGGCGTCATGGACGACATCGACGCCATGATCATGCAGCACACCTCAAGGGTCGAGGTCAAGAACGGCAAGACCATCGTCGCCTGCCCCGGCGGTGAAGGCGGACTGGGCTTCGTCGGCAGGATGGTCCAGTACGTAGGAAAGGCGAGCCACGCGGCGATGCCCTGGCAGGGAGTCAACGCCCTCAAGGCCGCCCAGGTGGGAATGCTGGCCATCGATTCCCAGCGCGAGACCTTCCCCCCCGAGGACAATATCAGGGTCCATCCCATCGTGACCAAGGGCGGAGACCTGGTCAACGTAGTTCCCTCCGACGTCCGCATCGAGACCTATGTAAGAGGCGCTTCCACCGAAGCTATCCTCAACGCGGCCGAGAAGGTCGACAGGTCCTTCCAGGCAGGAGCCGACGCTCTGGGCGCCAAGGTCAACATCACCAAGCTGCCCGGCTACATGTGCCCGCTGGACTGCAAGCCCCTCAAGGAGCTGGTCTGCAGCAACCTCAACGACATCTTCGGCGAAGAGCACGTTGATCCCGTCGGACACGGCGGCAGCACCGACGCCTCCGACGTCGCCCACATCATGCCCACCGTACATATGTACATCGGCGGAGCCACCGGCGTAGGCCACGGCGACGACTACAAGGTCAGCGATCCCCAGATGGCCATCGTGGACGCAGCAAAGGTAATGGTCTGCTCCGCCATCGATCTTCTTGCCAATGGCGCCGAGAAGGCCCTCGAGATCAAGAAGAACTGGAAGGCTCCCATGACCAAGGAGGAGTACCTCTCCAAGTGGTGCGGCCTGTAGTATAGGCAAAGCGGCAGCGCAAAACAAAAAAAGAAAAAGGAGAAAGACATGACAGTACAGGAAATGAAGGCAGCGGCCTGCAAGGCCATCCAGGATCACGGCGAAGAGATCATCGCTCTCGCGACTGCGATCGAGATGGAGCCCGAGCTTGGCTACAAGGAGTACAAGACCGCGGCGAAGATCCAGAAGGAGCTGGACAAGCTGGGCCTGGCCCACAAGGACGGAGTCGCTCTCACGGGCATCGTCACTCCCGTAGAAGGCCGTTCCCACAAGGCGAAGGTCGCCATCATGGGAGAGCTTGACGCGGTCCTGGTGCCGGGCTGCCCCACGGCGGATCCGGTGACCGGCGCGGCTCACTGCTGCGGCCACAACGCCCAGTCGGCGGCGGTGGTCGGCGTCGCCTATGCCCTCAAGGAGTCCGGGATCATGACCGAGCTGGACGGAGACATAGTGCTCATGCACGTCCCCTCCGAGGAGTTCGTTGAGCTGGAGTTCAGAAAGGGCCTCATCGACGAGGGTAAGATCTCCCTTGCCGGTGGCAAGCAGGAGTTCGTAAAGCTGGGGGTGATGGATGACATCGACATGATGATCATGCAGCACAGCATCCAGTCCTTCGAAAAGGACGGAAAGCAGATCATGGCCTTCCCCTACGGTGCAGGCGGTCTGGGCTTCGTCGGAAGGCTGGTCCAGTATATCGGAAAGGCAAGCCACGCGGCGAATCCCTGGCAGGGCATCAACGCCCTCAAGGCTGCCCAGGTGGGCATGCTGGCCATCGACGCCCAGCGCGAGACCTTCCCGCCCCAGGACAACATCAGGGTCCATCCCATCATCACCAAGGGCGGAGACCTGGTCAACGTCGTTCCCTCCGACGTCCGCATCGAGAGCTACGTAAGAGGAGCTTCCACCGAGGCTATCCTGAACGCAGCCGAGAAGGTCGACAGATCCTTCAAGGCCGGCGCGGACGCCATCGGCGCTCAGGTGAAGATCACCAAGCTGCCCGGCTACATGGTAGTCAACGAGTGCGCTCCCCTCAACAAGATCGCCTATGACAACCTCTGCGGTCTGTTCGGCGAGGAGCATGTGACTCCCGTTGACGCCGGCGTGAGCACCGACGCCTACGATCTTTCCAACTTCATGCCCGTATGCCACATGTACATCGGCGGAGCCAGGGGCGTCCTCCACGGCGACGATTTCAAGATCGTCGATCCCCAGAGCGCGATCCTTGAGGCTGCCAAGGCAATGGTCTGCAGCGCCATCGATCTTCTTGCCAACGGAGCGGAAAAGGCTCTGGAGATCAAGGAGAACTGGAAGGCGCCCATGACCAAGGAGGAATACCTCTCCAAGTGGTGCGGCCTGTAAGCCTTCAGATCTTAAAAGATAGTCATCAAAACAGTGACGCCGCGGTCCTCAGGGGCCGCGGTGTTTTTACGTCCGGCTCTTTGGGGCGCTTCCCGGCTTTGTAAGTGATCGTTATTATATCGCGATAGATGATAGATATTCCGAAGAGGGATCCCGCGGGGCAGGCGTCATGAAAAACTATTTATAGATCCCAAAGGAAATCCGAAGAAAAGCCCATTTGTCAGCATTTTCACATGAATTATTAGCTTTTCTTTTAGGGGTATTGCTAAAAAAATATAGTTAAATAATTATCGATAGATTGATTTGGAAGGGTTTATAAAATATAATTTATTGATAATATGCGGAGTATGGGACAAGAGGGAAAAGGTCCTGTCATAAGGGCGAACATAAAGGTCAGAGGGATCGTCCAGGGCGTGGGCTTCAGGCCTTTCATCCACCGTCAGGTCAGCGGATACGGCCTTAAGGGCTGGGTCCGGAACACCTCGGACGGGGCGGAGATCGAGGTCGAGGGCCCTGAGAAATTGATCGACCGCTTCGCGGAAGAGCTTTGGACGAAAAAGCCTCTTCTTGCCCTCATCGAAGACGTGAGTATCGACAAGACCGATGATCTCAAGGGCTACGACCGTTTCGAGATCGTCGGCAGCCGGGACCTGGGCAGACGCAACACCCTGATATCCCCCGACGTGGCGGTCTGCGAGGACTGCCTAAGAGAACTGAGGGATCCTTCGGACAGAAGGTACCGCTACCCGTATATCAACTGCACCAACTGCGGTCCCAGATTCACCATAATCAAAGACGTTCCCTACGACAGGGCAAAGACCACCATGGCGGAGTTTCCCATGTGCGGGACCTGCGAAGGCGAATATACGAACATCGAAAACCGAAGATACCACGCGGAACCGACCTGCTGTCCGGACTGCGGACCGGGCCTGATCTACTGCAGGGCTGACGGAAGGCCTGCCAACGGAGATCCGGTAAAGCTGGCGGCGAAGGACCTCAAGGCCCACAGGATCGTCGCAGTAAAGGGGCTGGGAGGCTATCACCTGGCCTGCCTTTTCGACGATGACGAGACTCCCGCCAGGCTGCGGGAAAGAAAGCGCAGGGACGAAAAGCCCTTCGCGGTCATGTGCAAAGATCTGGACGCTGCCAGGAAGATCTGCGAGGTGGACGAGACGGAGGAGAGGCTCCTTCTCAGCGGGGCAAGGCCCATCGTTCTGCTGAAGAAGAAGGACAGAGGCTCTCTGATGAACGTCAGCGAGAACGGAAGGGTGGGGGTCATGCTCCCCTACACTCCGGTCCATCATCTGCTCTTTGACGAAGGTCTGGAGAGCCTGATAATGACCAGCGCCAACCTGTCCGATCTTCCCATCATATACAAGGATGACGAGGCTCTCAGGGAGCTGGCGGACATCGCCGACGGCTTCCTCATGGGGGAAAGGGAGATCCACACCCGCTGCGACGACTCCCTGGTCTACGGTTTTGACGGAAGGGCATATCCGGTCAGAAGATCCAGAGGCTACGTCCCATATCCGCTGAGGCTTCAGGGCGCTGATAACATGATCCTCGCCTGCGGGGCAGAGCAGAAGGCGTCCTTCTGCATCTCCTGGGAAGGCAGCGTCTTCCCCAGCCAGCACATAGGAGACCTGAAGAATCTTCAGACCTTTGACAATTACAGCAGGCAGATCGCCCACTTCGAGAACATGTTCTCGGTAAGGCCTCAGAAGCTTGTCTGCGACCTTCATCCCGACTATCTTTCGACATCCTACGCGGAGGAGCGGTCGAAAAATGAGGGGATCCCGCTGATAAAGGTCCAGCATCACTGGGCCCACATGGCCAGCTGCATGGCGGACAACGGCCTTGAAGGTGACGTCATCGGCGTCATCTGGGACGGCACCGGCCTCGGGACGGACGGGACCATATGGGGAGGAGAGTTCCTCGCCGGAGGATACGAAGGCTTCAGCAGGCTTGGCACCATCGGAGGTATCAGGCTCCCCGGTGGAGACAGGGCGGCAGAACAGCTCTGGCGCACCGGCATATCGATGCTCCTCGGCAGCGGCGTCGATCCTTCCGGCCTCTACGATGAAGAAAAGATCTCGATGGTCAGGACCATGATCGGTTCGGGCCTCAACTGCCCGGCGTCGTCGGGCATGGGAAGGCTCTTCGACGGAGCCGCGTCGGTGATCGGGATCAGGCAGGACGCCAGCTACGAAGGCCAGGGGGCGGTGCTCCTTGAGGCTGCCGCCGCGGAATGCGGCGAGGCTTATCCCTTCAAGGTAACGAAGAAGGACGGCCTGTACATATTTGATAAAAAAGAGATGCTGCGCGCCCTCTTCGACGAGTCCATGCAGGGCGTCGAAAAGGGCCTCATGGCCGCCCGCTTCATGAACACCATGGTGCGGATGGCGGAAGAGATGTGCGTCCTGATCCGGGAGGACACCGGTCTTGACCGGGTGTGCCTTTCCGGGGGCAGCTTCCAGAACATATATATGCTCGAAAGGCTGGTGAAGGGCCTCGGTCAAAGAGGCTTTCAGGTCTTTCATCACAGCCGGGTGCCGGCCAACGACGAGGGCATAGCCTTCGGCCAGCTGGCCATCGTGGCGAAAGGAAACAAAGACGATGTGCCTTGCGGTACCGCTTAAACTCATAGAGATCGAAGGAAACGACGGAGTCGCCGAAAGAGACGGGATCACCCGCAGCGTCAGGCTCGATTTCATAAAGGAGCCCAGGCTGGGAGATTACGTCATCGTCCACGCGGGCTTTGCCATAGAAAGGCTCAACGAGGCCCAGGCCCTGGCCGACATAGAGGCTGCGAAAGAGATCGAAGATGAACTCAGAAAGCTCTGTGTATAAGCTGATGGAGGTCTGCGGGACCCACACCATGGCCATAGCCAGGGCGGGGATCCGGCAGCTGCTCCCCCAAAACGTCAGGCTGATCTCGGGCCCCGGATGTCCGGTATGCGTTACCGACCAGAGCGAGCTGGACGCCGTCCTTGACCTGAGCATGGAAAAGGACGTGATCATTGCGGGCTACGGCGATATGCTCAGGGTGCCGGGAAGCACCAGGGGAGACAGCCTGGCCAGAAGGAAGTCTCTGGGCGCCCGGGTCGAGATAGTCTTCTCCCCGGTGGACGCCATCGGCATCGCCCAAAGGGAGCCGGACAAGCAGGTTGTGTTCCTCGGGATAGGTTTTGAGACCACCGCTCCCGGGACCGCCATGGCAGTAAAGTTGGCCAAAGAGCGGGGCGTGGAGAATTTCTCGGTGCTCTGCCTTCTAAAGCGGGTGGAACCGGTGCTCAGGGGCCTGGCAAAAGACCCGGATTTCGATATCGACGGGTTCCTGTGTCCCGGCCATGTGGCGGTGATCACAGGGGCAGACAGCTTCGGGTTCATCCCAAGGGAGCTGGGGCTTCCCGCTGTGGTCAGCGGGTTTGAGCCCGAAGACTTAATAAGGTCCTGCTCGATGCTCCTCTCCCAGATCAGAGAGGGCAGGGCGGAGCTGGAGAACCAGTATAAAAGGGCCGTGACCAGCGAAGGAAATCTTTTGGCGCTCAAAACGATGGAAGAGGTCCTGGAGCCTTCGGACTGCAGGTTCAGAGGCATGGGGACGGTCCCCCTCGGAGGCTTTTCCATAAAGCCGGAATACAGAAAGTTCGACGCAAAGGCGCGGTTCGGCCTTGAATATAAGGACGTCCCGGAGCCTGCTGGCTGCAGATGCGGGCTGGTGATCCAGGGAAAGATCGAGCCTGCGGGATGCCCCCTTTTCGGAAGGGTCTGCACTCCGGCGGATCCGGTGGGACCGTGCATGGTATCCTCGGAAGGATCCTGCGCCGCGGCGTACAAATACAGCTGGGAGGAATGAATGGAAGACATCATAACTCTCGATTACGGGAGCGGGGGGAAGAAGACCTCCTCGCTCATAGAAGAGACCATACTGCCGCTTCTGGGGAATCCCGCTCTCGATGAGCTGGGGGACGGAGCGGTGGTGGAAGGCGCGGAGAAGCTGGTCTTCTCCACCGACAGCTTCGTGGTATCGCCCTATTTCTTCCCGGGCGGCGACATAGGAAAGCTCTCGGTATGCGGCACCGTCAACGACGTTGCCATGCAGGGAGGGATCCCAAAGTACCTGAGCCTTGGGCTCATAATCGAAGAGGGGCTGCCCGCTGAACATCTCAAAAGGATCATCGGGTCGGTCTCCAGGACCGCTGAGGAAGCCGGGGTCAGAGTCGTCACCGGCGACACCAAGGTGGTCGAAAAGGGAATGGGCGACGGGATATTCATCAATACCTCGGGGATAGGCGTCCTGGCGTGTCCGGGGCTCTCTCCGAAGAACATAAGGCCGGGCGATAAGGTGATCGTCTCCGGGACCATCGGAGATCACGGCACGGCGGTGATGCTGGCGAGGAACCCGGATCTGGTAAAGGGAGACCTGAAGTCGGACTGCAAGCCCCTCAACAGGCTGGCTCAGGCACTGTACGGGCTGGGAGAGGATCTCAGGGTATTGAGAGATCCGACGAGAGGCGGGGTCGCGACGACCCTCTGCGAATTCGTCCAGGGCAGCGGGAACTGCGTGATCCTTGATGAGAGCGCCCTTCCGGTAAGCCCAAAGGTAATGAGCGCCTGCGACATCCTGGGCCTTGATCCCCTCTACTGCGCCAATGAGGGGAAGCTCCTTGCGGTGGTCGCGCCCGAAAGGGCGGCGGACGCCCTGGCGCTTTTAAAAGATATCCCCGGCGGAGAAGACGCCGCGGTAATAGGTGAGATCACAGACGCGCATCCGGGAAAGGTCCTGGTGAAGACCCGGTTCGGAGCGCTGAGGATACTGGCAAAGCTGGCAGGAGCCCAGCTGCCGAGGATTTGCTAAAAAGCAGGAGGTAGAAAGTGCAGGAGTACAGAAAGATATCCATCACCAAGGACGAAGTCGTACCCGTTGCAGAGAAGATGAGGGCCCAGGGCATCCCCCTGGCGATGATCCACGCGTTTCTGGACGAGAACGGGAAGGGCAACGTCTCTTACGAATACGAGGTCGGTCCCGCCATCGAATCGTATACCGTGGAAGGGGAGAACGTCCTTCCCACCATCACCCACATATACGATCTGGGCGCCGAGTGGCCCGAAAGGGAGATCATGGAGCTCATGGACATCAGGTTCGAGGGCTGCGATACTTCCAAGAGGCTGTTCATGCCCGATTCCATGCTGGACGGTCAGGGCCAGATCCTTGTGACCCCCATGGACAAGCTCATCAAGAAGGTCAAGGGAGAGGAGGAATAAGACATGAGTTACATAGTGCCCATCGGACCTTACCATCCCGCTCTTGAAGAGCCCGTCCACGCCAGGCTCTATACCGAAGGCGAAGAGATCAAGGACGCCGAGGTCTTCATCGGATACAACCACAGAGGCATCGAAAAGCTCGCCCAGCAGAAGAACTTCATCCAGACCCTCGTAATGGTCGAGAGAGTCTGCGGCATCTGCTCCCACTCCCATGCGTTCGCCTACGCCATGGCCCTGGAGAGCATCGCCAAGATGAATGTTCCCAAGAGGGGCCAGTACATCAGGGTCATCACCGCCGAGCTGGAGAGGCTCCATTCCCACTACCTGTGGCTGGGCATCGCCCTTCACATCATCGGACACGATTCACTCTTCATGCACACCTGGGACGACCGCGAGGCCATCATGGACATCCTTGAAGAGATCTCCGGCAACAGGGTCAACTACGGAATGGTGACCATCGGCGGAGCCAGAAGGGACATCAGCGACGAGACCAGAAAGAACGTCCTCGAGATGCTGGACAAGATCGAAGAGTCCATGAACAGGCTCACCGACATCCTGCTCTCCGACAAGACCGTCGCCCTCAGGACCCAGGGAGTCGGCGTCCTCACCACGGAGGACGCGAAGCGCATCGGAGCCGTCGGCCCCCACGCAAGGGCCTCCAACATGGCTGTCGACGTTCGCATCGACGCTCCCTACAGCAGCTACGACGATTTCGAGTTCAAGAAGGTCGTCTATCCCACCTGCGACGTCTTCTCCAGAGTCGTCATCAGAGTCCTCGAGAACTACGAGAGCATCAAGATCATCCGCCAGGCTCTGGACATGCTGCCCAAGGGACCCATCAACCTGGGCACCAGGATCCCGACCATCCCGGCCGGCGAGTACATGGTCCGCCACGAGGCTCCCAGAGGCCAGCTCTGCTACAAGGTCGTCACCGACGGAGGAGAGAACAACAAGAGGGTCAGCATCCACGTGCCCACCTTCAAGAACGCTCCCACCGTGCCTACCATGCTCAGGGGCAATTCCATCGCCGACGCAGGTCTGATCATCGCGAGCATCGATCCCTGCTTCTCCTGCATGGACCGCTGATATGCACGAGCTTGCTATCACGGAGGGCATAATGCAGGCGGCGATCCCCGCCGCGGTAAAGAGCGGGGCAAAGAGGATACTGGAGATCCGCCTCAAGGTAGGCGAGCTCTCCGGCGTCATCCCGGCCTGCGTCGAGGAGTACTTCTCCATGCTCAGCGAAGGGACCATCGCGGAAGGAGCCGCCATCGTTTCCGAGACCATCCCCGCGTCCATCGAATGCAGGGACTGCGGATGGTCCGGACCCATGGACAGAAAGCTCAGGGGCTGCCCCTCCTGCAGCGGAAAGAACATAAGGATCACAGGCGGACGGGAATACTACGTCGACAGCCTTAAGGTCGAATAAAACGTTATCATTCAGCAGTTAAGCTGCAAAGATCATAAGGGAGGTAAACTTTGAAAAAAGCAAGCTTACCGGCCATAGCAGCAACAGCCGTATTATGCTTCATCTTCTGGCTGCTGCTCACCGGACAACTGGCCAGCCTGATCGCGGGCGAGCCGTCGCTGGAGGTCCTCATCGCGGGGTGCCTCGTCAGCATCGGAGTCGCAACCTTCAGCGCAAGATTCTTCATCCATGAAAAGCCGTTCTTCTTTTTCAATCCCGTCCGGATATTCTGGCTGCTCGTCTACTGCATCTGCATCTTCCCGGTGGAGCTCTTCAAGGCCAACTGGGACGTAGCGAGAAGGGCCCTCTCGCCGGGGCTCCCCATCGATCCGGGCATCGTCAAGATCCCGGTCGACCTCAAGTCGCAGTATGGACAGGCCATGCTGGCTGATTCCATCACCCTGACTCCGGGCACCATCATCATGAACACGGTGGAAGAGGACGGAAAGAATTACTACTACGTGCACTGGATCAACGTGGCGAGCGAAGATCATGAGGAGGCCGGCCAGGCCATCAAGGGAAGACTTGAGAAGTGGGCAGAAAGGATCTGGGAATGAGCGTGTTTTTATACTGTGCCATCTGTTTCGTGGTCCTTGCCCTGGTCCTGATCGTAAGGCTCGTCATCGGACCTACCGCCGCTGACAGAGCGGTCGTAGCCGACGCCATCGACGTCCTCTGCGACATGGGCCTCGTGCTCTTCGCCCTTTATTCCGGAAGAGGCATCTATCTGGACATCGCCCTGATCACCGCCGTTCTGGGATTCATAGGCACCACCCTCGTCGGAAAATACCTGGAGGGAAAATTATGATCTACGTAGTATATGCTTTGATATTTTTCAGCGCCTTCTTCGCCCTGGCAGGAGTGGTGGGGATGCTGCGCATGCCTGACACCTTCTGCAGGATGCAGTCCAGCACCAATATCACCACCTTCGGCATGATAGGCGTCATCGCCGGCGGAGTCCTTTATTCTGGCTTCGTGCTTCACAACTACGAGATGCTGATCAAGCTTCTCGTCATGGGCCTCTTCTACATCCTGACCACCCCGATCAGCGCCCACGCCATCGCCAAGGGCGCCTATCACCACGGCAACAAGATGATCGACGAAGCGGTCTGCGATCAGTACAAGGAGGATATGCAGCAATGAACGAGATGTTTATCCTGAATGCGCTGGTCGTCGCGGGCGCTGTCATCAGCGCCGTCTACGCGGCCTTTTCCGAGAAGATCCTGGCGAGCGTCATCTCCCTGGGTATCACGGGAGCCTTCATCTCCCTTGAGTTCATCCTGCTCCAGGCTCCCGACGTCGCCATCTCCGAAGCCGCGGTAGGCGCGGTCCTCACCACAGCCCTGTTCATCATCGCCATCAGAAAGACCACCAAGAAGGAGGACGAAGAAGAATGAAGAGATTCATAGCTCTGTTCTCGGTGCTGGTCCTTCTTGCCGCAGGCGTCACCGCCATGCGCTACGATTACGAGAACGTGGCCATCACCTACGACGGTTCCGACACCAAGGTCGAGAACCTCTACAACGACCCCTACAAGTACAACACCAGCGATCCCGACGGCGTCGCCGACATCATCGTCAAGACCAACCTGGAGAAGACCATGGCCGCCAACAACGTAGCTGCCATCGTCTTCGACTACAGAGGCTTCGACACCATCGGCGAATCCTTCATACTGCTGGCAGCCATAGCCGGATCCTTCGCGATCCTGCGCACTGCGAAGAGAAAGGAGGATGACCACAAAGATGAAGCTTAAGGAAGGCATAAAAGAGACCAACGTAGTCGTGAAGAGCGGAGCCGACATGGTCCTTCCCTTCGCGGTAGTATTCGGACTTTACGTCATACTCTTCGGTACCGTCTCCCCGGGCGGAGGCTTCCAGGGCGGCGTCATGGTCGCGTCGGCCTGCATACTCATCTATCTGGGCTACGGTTACAAGGCGACCACCACTGTCATCAACAGAGAGGTGCTCGAGGTCAACGAGGCCCTGGGCGCCATCATATACGTTCTGCTGGCCACCTGCGGCATCTTCCTGGGCGTCAGGTTCTGCCAGAACGTCTTCTACGACATAGGAAACGTCGGAGACCTGATCTCCGCGGGCACCGTCACCTTCATGAGCTTTGCGGTAGGCTACAAGGTCCTGACCGGCGTAGGCTTCCTGCTCCTGCTCATGCTCTACCTGCTCGGTGACGGAGATGAAGAAGAGGAGGTGGACGAAGAATGATCATAGTCAACTACATCGCATCCGTCGTCCTCGTCGTCCTCGGGCTCTACGTGATCATGACCAAGAAGCATCTGATCAAGATCGTCCTGGGCATGAGCATCGTGGACTACGGCATCAACCTTTTCATAGTGAGCACCGGCTTCAATGAAGGCGGCACCGCTCCTATCTACAAGATGAGCGAGTTCTTCAGGGGATCCTTCTTCGTGGACCCCGTTCCCCAGGCACTGACCCTGACCTCCATAGTCATCGGCGCCTGCGTGGACGCCATGGCCCTTTCCCTGGTGGTCAAGCTCTACAAGCAGTATCACACTACCAACTCTGATGAGATAAGGAGGCTCCGCGGATAATGAGTTATATACATTTCCCAGTTATCGCGGTCATGACCCTGTTCATGGGCGCCTTCCTGACGGTAGTTTTCGGCAGAAAGTCCAAGGCGGTAAGGAACATCCTGGCTCTGGCAGCCAGCTGCACCGCGTTCGTACTGATCTGCTGCCTTATCAAGCCTGTCCTCATCGACGGAGAGATCATCTCCTACTGGATGGGCAACTGGAGCCCCGTTGAGGGCTACGCCATCGGTATCGGATACGAGATAGATCAGCTGGGCATGTTCTTCGCCCTGATCACCGTATTCACCGTGCTGATGTCCTGCATCTATTCGATCAGATACATGGAAAGGGACAGCGCCCTGGACTTCTACAACGTGCTCTTCCTGATGCTCTCGGGATCCGTGCTGGGTCTGGTCCTCACCGGCGACGTCTTCAACATGTTCATCATGATCGAGATCATGACCTTCACCTCCGTAGGCCTTGCGGCCTTCAGGAACAACAAGGCGGGCAGCGTAGAAGCCGGCTTCAAGTACCTGGTCATCGGTTCCATCGGATCCTCCATGACCCTCTTCGGAGTCGCCATCCTCTACGGCAACTGCCACACCCTGAACATGGCCCAGCTCTCCTCCATCCTGGCAGGAAAGCTCACCCCGTCCACTCTGATGGCCTTCGCGCTCATGTTCACCGGCCTTGCGGTCAAGTCCTACATTGTGCCCTTCCATACTCCGGCAGCCGACGCCTATACCACCGCCCCCGCATCCATCTCCATGGTATTCTCGGGCATGGTCAACAAGGCCGGCGTCTACGGTATGATCAGGCTGGTGTACATCATCTTCAGGGCGATGGACAAGTCTTCTGTCCAGCTGCTCATGGTCATCTTCGGCGTCGTCACCATGTTCGTCGGAGTCACCATGGCTCTTGCCCAGCATGATTTCAAGCGCCTGCTGGCCTTCCACTCGATCTCCCAGATCGGTTACGTGATCACCGCGGCAGGCCTGGGGAGCGCCCTCGGCCTCACCGCCGGACTCTTCCACGCAATGAACCACACCCTGTTCAAGGGACTGCTCTTCCTCTGCGCCGGCGCGGTCTACTACGCCGCCGGCACCACCAACCTGGACAAGCTGGGCGGTCTTTCAAAGAAGATGCCCAAGACCTGCATCTGCTTCCTGATCGGAGCCTTCTCCATCTCCGGACTGCCTCCCTTCAACGGCTTTGCCTCCAAGTGGCTGGTCTATCAGGCGGTCTACGAGAAGGCGGTCACCAGCGGGAACATCTTCTACGCCTTTGCCACCGTTGCGGCAGTCGTCGTTTCGGTCATGACCCTGGCTTCCTTCATCAAGGTCACCCAGGCGGTCTTCTTCGGACAGCTGCCTGCCTCCCTTGAGAACGTTCAGGAGGTCCCGGCCCTGATGAGGCTCCCGATGTGGATCATGTCCGCCCTCTGCGTTCTCACCGGCGTCTTCTACGACCAGGTGAACAAGTGGCTCCTGGCTCCCGCGGCCGGAGCTGCCCTCAACGTCTCTGGCTACATCGACAGGATGATGGGCGAAGGCTACGCCGCAGAGGCGGGAGTCGTGAACATCCCGGTATTCGCCGCCAGGTTCAGCTTCTGGAACCCCGTGGTCTGGCTGCTCCTCTTCATCATCGTGCTCGCGGCCTTCTGCCTTGCCATCATCGGCAGCAGCGGGGACAGGGCTTCCATCAGCTCCGCGCCCGCCGACGCGGAAGACGGCAAATACGCCACCTTCTTCAGCGGCGAGAAGAGCATGCCCTCCCATGTTTCCGGGAGCGACCTCTTCTGGGGATTCAAGAAGAACTGGAAGGGCTACTTCAAAGTCATGGACGGCATCCATTCGGGAAGGGTCAACGATTACGCTCTCTACGTAGTCTGCGCCGCTGCCCTGATCACCGTCTTCGTATTCGGTTTCGTGCGTTAAGGGAGGAGAATGAAAAATGGAATATCTCAAGATCTTATTTAACATTCTCGTCTTCCCCGGCTGCCTCTTCGTCGGAGCCATGGGACTTCTGCTCTCGGGCATCGACAGGAAGGTGCTGGCCCGCATGCAGAAGAGGGTAGGACCTCCGATCATCCAGCCCCTTTACGATTTCCTGAAGCTGCTGGGCAAGGAGACCATCGTCCCCAAGGCGGCCAACAGGAAGGTCTTTCTGGGAGCTCCCGTGGTCGGCTTCGCCGCCCTCGTAGTCACCGCGGCCCTCATACCGGTCCTCGGTTACAGGGCTTTTGAAGGAAGCGCGGACCTGATCGTCCTGCTCTACCTTCTCACCATTCCCGCCGTCGCACTGATCATCGGCGGAAGCTCCTCCGGCAACCCCTATGCCGGCATCGGCATCTCCCGGGAGATGGTCACCATGATGAGCTACGAGCTGCCCCTGATCTGCATCTTCCTTGCCGTGGCAAAGAAGGTCGGAGGAAGCACCCTCTGCTTCTCCCTCTCCCAGATCGCGGCATATCAGCAGGCCAACGGATCCCTGATCGGCTGCGTCAGCTTGCTCCCCGCGGCGGCAGCAATGCTCCTGGTCATCCCCGCCGAAGTCGGCACCCAGCCCTTCGACGTCGCCGAGGCTGAGACCGAGATCCTGGAAGGACCGCTGATCGAGTACAGCGGAGCGCCTCTCGCGGTCTTCAAGCTCAACACTTCCATGAAGATGTACATCATGACCGCTCTGTTCAGCGCACTGTTCCTCGGCGGGCTCGCCACCGGCGTCACCGCTCTGGACGTCCTGATCCAGGTCCTCCTGTGCATCGCTCTGACCCTGATCTGCATGACCACCATCCACGCGGTCACCGCAAGGCTCAAGATCGAGCATCTCTTCAAATTCTACTGGACCGTCGTCGCCGGCCTTGCCGCCCTCAGCCTGGTCCTGGTGTGGCTCGGTTTTTAGGAGGTTTTTAAGATGATCAAAAAAGCGATAGCAAACAGCATGCAAAAATCTCCTTGGCTCTATCATGTGAACACCGGTTCATGCAACGGCTGCGACATCGAGCTGGTAGCCTGCCTCACTCCCCGCTACGACGTGGAGAGGTTCGGTTTCAAGCTCGCCGGAAGCCCCCGTCATGCCGACATCGTGGTAGTCAGCGGCCCCATCACCAGCCAGTCCAAGGAAAGGCTCCTCAGGACCCTCGAACAGGTCCCCGAGCCCTACTGCATCGTGACCCTCGGCTCCTGCCCCCAGTCGGGCAACGTCTTCAAGGGCAGCTACTCGGTGGAAGCTCCCATCGATAAGTTCTGCCACGTGGACGTCGCCATCGCGGGATGCACCGTAAAGCCCGAGGCCGTCATAGCCGGTCTTTACAAGGCCACCGAGATACTCAAGAAGAAGAGGGAGGCGATGAACAAATGATGTTTCCGTTCATAAAGGAGGCCGTGGCCAACCTGTTCTCAAGGCCCAGCACCGAGAACTTCCCGGCCCAGCCCGTCACCGCCAAGCCCGGCTACAGAGGGCGCATCAACTACGATCCCGAGAAGTGCATCAACTGCGGGATGTGCATCAAGGTGTGCTCCCCCGCCGCCATCACCCGCGAGTTCGAGGACGTGGAGGGCGGACAGAAGATCACCTATCACTTCGATCTGACCTCCTGCACCTTCTGCGGCACCTGCCAGGACTTCTGCGAAGAGAAGGCCGTCACCCTCAGCGATGACTACCTGATGTTCGCCGAGAACAAGGAAGACCTGATCGTCTCCGGAACCCGCATCAAGGAAAAGGTCAAAGGAAAGCTCACCTGCGCCGACGGCTGCATCTACTGCGGCCTCTGCGCCAGGAACTGCCCCGAGAACGCCATCACCGTGGACCGCGCTTCCAAGTCCTGGTCCGTGGACCACGACAAGTGCATCCAGTGCGGCAAGTGCATCAGCAAGTGCCCGAAGAAGGTCCTCAGCTTCGCCGAGCCCGCTCCCGAAGGGGTCATCTGCGGAAGCGACTGCGTCTTCTGCGGCCTCTGCGCGAAGAAGTGCCCCGTCGGCGCCATCACCGTGGACCGCGCTACCAAGTCCTGGTCCATCGACCGCGAAAAGTGCGTACAGTGCGGCCTCTGCATCAAGAGCTGCCCCAAGAAGACCCTTTCCATGGGTCCCATCGAGTAGGATCCGGACCGATATCCTGCAAAATATCAACTTACCGCTGCATGTATATGGCGGCGGTATTTTTATGTTACAATGATATCAGCCTGAGGCGCCTGCTCAGGCGCAAAGTAACAGGCTGAAGGAGGTCTTCCATGAAAACCATAGCGTTCCTGGGCTGCGGGACCCTGGCGGCGATAATCGCAGAGGGCATTAAAAATGATCTTTCCGGACACTACAGTATCACCGCGGTCTGCGACATAAGGGAAGAGGCCGCGAAAAAGCTGGCTGCCGAGTGCGGATGCCAGCCGTTCACCGATATCGAAGAAATGCTCAAGACAGGTCCGGACATGGTCGTCGAGGCTGCGGCGGGATCCGTCCTGAAGGAGAACGCGGCGGCGATACTGAAAAGCGGCGCGGATCTGGTGCCTCTCTCTGTGGGAGCCTTCGCAGACCCCGGCTTTTACGGGGAGCTCAGCAGCCTCGCCAAAGAGAACGGCCGCACCGTCCACATCCCATCGGGCGCCATAGGCGGTTTCGATCTCATGGGCGCCGGGATGGCGGCAGGCTGCCTTTCCGCAAGCGTGGTCACCGAGAAGCCTCCTAAGGCGCTGATGAATTCCCCGTGGTTCAAGGGAAGCCCTGATGATACGGAGGAGCGGGAGGTCTTCAGCGGAACTGCGTCGGAGGCCATCGAAAAGTTCCCCAAGAACGTCAACGTCGCCGTGGCTCTGGGGATCGCGACCGTCGGGCCGGACCAGGCAAAGGTCAGCATCAGAAGCGTCCCCGGGCTTCCCCAAAACAGGCATACCATAACCCTCGACGGGAATTTCGGCCATGCTGCCGTGACCATCGAGGCCGCGCCGTCCTCCAATCCCAGCTCCAGCTCCCTTGCGGCGTACAGCGTCCTCGCGCTTCTTAAAAAGCTGGCGTCGCCCATACAGATAGGCTAGGTGGACGGGATGATACATATCGGCTGCCACCTTTCCGTCACCGACGGATACCTCGCCATGGGAAGGACCATGAAGAGCTTCGGTGGGGACACCTTCGCCTGGTTCACCAGAAACCCCAGGGGAGGGAAGACAAAGCCCGTCGTCCCAGAGGACGCTTTGGCCCTCAACGAGTTCCTCGAAAGCGAAGGCTTCGGCCCCATCGTCGCCCACGGGAGCTACACCATGAACCTCTGCTCATCTAAGGAAGAGACCCGGGCCAACGGCCTCGAGATGCTGCGCCTGGACCTTCAGAGGATGGAGCTCTTCCCCGGGAACCTCTACAACTTTCATCCGGGCTCTCACACCGGCCTTGGGACCGCCGCGGGCATATCGCTGATCGCAGATGCCCTCGACCGGGTCCTGACCCCTGACATGCATACGACAGTGCTCCTTGAGACCATGGCGGGCAAGGGCTCGGAGATCGGAGGATCCTTTGAGGAGCTTCGCGAGATCATAGACCGCACCGTCTGCGGCGATAAGATCGGCGTCTGCTTTGACACCTGCCACACCTGGGACGCCGGATATGACCTGGTAAACGGTCTCGACGGAGTCCTTCAGAAGTTCGACGATATCATCGGTCTTGACCGCCTTAAGGCCGTCCATTTCAACGACAGCAAGAATCCCTGCGGCTCGCGGAAGGACAGGCATGAAAAGCTGGGGCAGGGCATGATCGGTATGGAGGCCATGAGGCGTATCGCCACGCATCCCGCGCTCCAGGGCCTGCCGTTCATACTCGAGACTCCCAACGACGACTCCGGGTACATCGAAGAGATACATACGGTGTTGGGCTGGATGAAAGACCTGTGATCCGGGCAGATTAAACGGCCCGCACATGCCAAATGAAAGGAGTCCCCATGTTCAAGCTTGCGGCTTTTGCCGATGAAGCGTCCCCGTCCCTTGACGGACAGATCGAGGCCCTGAGAGCCTGCGGGATCAGATACCTTGAGATCAGGAGCGTCGACGGTCAGAATATCGCCGACATCTCCCTCGAAAAGGCAGGGCAGATCCGCCAAATGCTCGAAGACGAAGGCCTTGCGGTATGGGCCGTCGGATCCCCCTTCGGCAAGGTGAGCGTCAGGGACTGCACTTCGGTATATATGGACAGCTTTCGCCGCTGCCTTGAAAAGGCCGACATACTGGGGGCAAGGCACGTCAGGATCTTCAGTTTTTATGACGCTTCAGGGCTGGATGAAGCCGCCGAAGGGATCGGACGCTTTCTTGACGCAGCCGCAGGCAGCGACGCGGTCCTTTGCCACGAGAACGAGAAGGGCGTCTTCGGGAGCTGTGCTGCCGGCTGCCTTGAGCTCCACGAGGCTCTGCCCGGCCTTAGGGCGGTGTTTGATCCGGCCAATTTCGTCCAGTGCGGCGAGGATCCGGTCAGGGCGTGGGAAGTCCTCTCACCTTACGTGGAATACATGCACATCAAGGACGCTCTGAAAAGCGGGGAGGTGGTCCCGGCTGGGCAGGGGGACGGGCAGATACCCTATCTCCTTTCTCAGTACAGGGGAGAGATGCTCACCGTCGAGCCTCATCTCTATGATTTTCAGGGTTTTGAACTGCTGGAGAGTGGGAGCGGGCTCAGGCTCCCGCGCGGGGATGCCTACAACACTCCGCAGGAGGCGTTTTCAGCAGCGGTCAGGGCAGTAAGAGGCCTTATAGGAGGATGACATGGATCACATCAGACTTGGGATAATAGGCTTGGGGAATATGGGCCTTGAGCACCTGAAGAATATCGCGGACGGCAGGTGTCCCCGCGTAAAGGCGGCCGCCTTTGCGGATCCCGGCCCGGACAAGCTAAGGAAGGCGCTGCAGAAGGTCCCGGAAGCTCAGCCCTTTACCGATGCGGAGAAGATGCTGGACAGCGGCGCGGTCGACGCTGCACTGATATGCGTCCCTCATTATCTTCACCCCGAATACGCGGCCATGTGCTTTCGACGGGGCATCCACGTGATGACCGAAAAGCCTGCGGGAGTATACACCAGGCAGGTCCGAATGATGAACGACGCCGCAAAGGATTCCGGAGCCAAGTTCGCCATCATGTTCAACCAGCGGACGGACCCCCTCTATTCAAAGGCCAGGGAGATCGTCGCCGGCGGCCTGCTCGGCGCTCCTAAGAGGCTGATGTGGATCGTCACCGACTGGTACCGCACCCAGGCATATTACGACTCGGGCAGCTGGCGGGGGACCTGGAGCGGAGAAGGGGGAGGCGTGCTCCTCAATCAGGCGCCCCACAACCTGGACCTCTGGCAGTGGATATTCGGCATGCCTAAAAGAGTCAGGGCCTTCTGCACGGCGGGAAAATACCACGACGTCGGCGTCGAGGATGACGTCACGATATACGGTGAATATGAAAACGGTGCGACTGCAGTGTTTATATCCTCCACCGGCGAGGCTCCCGGGACCAACCGCCTTGAGATCTCCGGCACCCGGGGCAAGATCGTGATCGAGGACCGCAGGCTCAAATGGTGGCGCCTGCACGAGGACGAGAGGCACATCTGCTTTAACTGCAGCGACGGCTTTGCGGTCCCCGGGACCGAATACGAGGAATTTTCCGCCCCCGCCCCGGACGGGCACCCGATACTTCTGAACAACTTCGCGGACGCCATCCTGGACGGGACAGATCTTATCGCCCCGGGAGAAGAAGGCCTGAATTCTCTCTGTATCTCCAACGCCGCCTACCTGTCCTCCTGGACCGGCGCCTGGGCGGACATCCCCGTGGACGAAGAAGCCTTCGAAGAGAAGCTGGCGGAGCTTTGCGAAGCGGAAAAGCGCTGAGCCGGGAGCGAAGTTAAACCACAGGTTCATTGCTCATACCGCAGCCCCATGATATATTCCTCTCAGAAAGGACAGACGTGCCGGCCTGAAGCTCCGGCTCAGTCGTCAGGCGCGGGATCCCAGGTCCCGCCCGGAATATCATGTGGTCTGTAGTTCAATGGCAGAACGTCCGGGCGTGGCCCGGAAGATAAGGGTTCGATCACCTTCGTTCCACCCAGAAGCATCATGACGCCCGGGATCCGCGGCAGTTCGTTTCGTATAAAAAAGACGCAGGGGGGCATCCCTCTGCGTCTTTTCTAAATATACTTTTAGTCGTGAGATCTGCTTACTTATACTGCTCGCTGAGCCTTTTCGCCTCTGCCTTCATCCTTTCGACGACCGAGTCGGGGGCGACGATCTTTATCCCGGAGCCCAGGGCCATGATCCATCCCAGGAACTGGCTGCTGACAGCCACGCTGACGACCGTGCGGAAGTGATCGGCGTCGATCCTGGTGATGAAGATGTCCTTGCCGAACCGGTCGATGAGGATGCCGACCATGGAATTCTCGGCCTCAATGGTGACTTTGGCCTCTTCTCCGCCGAACATGCCGAAGAGGCTCTTGGAATAGCTGGGCATGTTGAAGGCTCTGAACTGGTCTCCCCCTTCGCGGGGCTCGCCGGTGTCCTCGATGTGGAGCATCTTGTCGACGCGGTAGTGCTTGATCTTGCCTTCCTCAGCGTCGTATCCAACCAGATAATAGTTCTCATCGTCCCAGATGAGCCCCCACGGGCTGACCTCGTACCAGGCTCCGTCCCTGCGAAGCTCCATCTGCTTTTCGACGTTCCACTGATAATACTTGAAGCGGATCCTGCTGTCGGCGCCGATGGCCTCGTGGAGCTTGTCGATGTTGTAGTAGATGCTCTCGTTCATCGTTTTGATCCGGCCCGAGATGAAGACCTGGCGGTTGAGCTGGGAGCCTTCATATCTGCTTGCCAGCGACTCCAGCTTCTTGATCAGTTCCTTGGATTTTCTGTCGGTGATGAACTTGGCCGACTGGACCGAATCGACGAGAAGCTTGAGCTCCGGAAGCTCGAAGTCCCTGCCGCCCAGGTAGTAGAAGCATTCCCGGCCCCTCTTGTCCGCGATGATGTCCATGCCGAAATGCCGCAGCTCCTCCAGATCGAGATATATGGTCTTCCTGTCTGCGTTGACTCCGCATTCCGCGAGCTTTTCGATGATCTGGGACATGGTAAGATAATGCCTGTCGTCGGTCTCTTCGGAAAAGAGCTTGACGAGATAGAGCATCTTGAGCTTCTGATTGTCGCCCTTGCGTTTTTTGCTCTCCATTTGGCCTCCTTGTGAGCCGGGCTCATGGTCTTCGCGCAGCCGCCTGTACGGACGGCTTTGGATCATGACCGGTCTCTATTCCTTTACTATCAGCTCGAGGACGTCGTTCCTCGCGTAATGGCCGACGGGATCGTGCTCCATCCTGCACGCGGCGGGGAGGGTCATATCGAGATCCGCGTAAATGATCGTCTCTTCGTCCCACACCGGACCTGCGATGACGTGGCCGTAGGGGTCGACGATGCTGCTGCCTCCGCGGCAGACCATTTCAGGCAGGGCGTCGACCGCGTTCCTCTCGTTGAGATCCGCAGGATACGAGCATTTTCTTATGATCATGTCCGCGTTGATGAAGAAGCACTTTCCTTCGATGGCGATGTGCTGGGTGGTCGCCTGCCATTCCGGGTTGTCGTTGGTGTTGGGCGAGATGTAGATGGTTATGCCCTTCTGATACAGGGCGACCCTGGCGAGGGGCATGTAGCTCTCCCAGCATATGAGGCTGCCGGCAGGCCCCCAGGGAGTCTCGGTGATGGGGAAATAAGCCTTGTCCGCATCCCCCCAGACCACTCTTTCCGACCCGGTGGGCTTGAGCTTGCGGTGGACCTTCCAGCTGCCGTCCGGCTCGAATACCGCGTTGCTGTTGTAGAGGGTGCCGCTGACCACGTCCCTTTCAGAAAGACCGATGCTGAGATAAGTCCCGGTCCTTTTCGCGAATCCGGAGAGGGCCTTGAACTCCTCTTCACCCTCAACGACGGAGGCTTCGCAGTATCTGATCCAGTCCTGCCTTCCCGCTTCGGTCCTTTTGCCTACGCTGAACCCGAAGTTCATGCCGAAGGGGTAGCCGGGGATGAAGAGCTCGGGGAAGACTATCAGCTGCGCCTTTTTCTCCGCGGCTTCCTCAGCCAGCTTCAGGGCCTTTTCAAGGGAAGCCTTCTTATCGAACATGACCGGCTCCGCCTGCACGAGGGCGGCGCGGCACCGCTTTTCTTTAAGGTCTTTCATTGGATCCTCCTGTGATGATCTTAGAATATTATACATATGATACCACTGATCGCACAGGAATGGATATAAAACCGGCGATCATATGTTATAATCATTTGAGATAAAAACAAGCGGGCTGAAGAATGAAGATCATAGCACATATATACAACGATTATACCGAAAAATTCGGGATCCCCAGGCAGAGCGGCATGGTGGGAGACCTCTCCCGGATCGTGTTCGAGCCGGAATACAGGGTCCATGAGGCCGTCAGGGGGCTGGAGGCCTTCAGCCACATATGGCTCATATGGGATTTTTCCCTTGCACACCGCGACGGCTGGTCTCCCACGGTGAGGCCCCCGGTTCTTGGAGGAAACGAGCGGATGGGCGTCTTCGCGACCCGCTCCCCCAACAGACCCAACCCCATAGGACTTTCCAGCGTAAGGCTCAGGGAGGTCTGTCTTGATGGGCAGGACGCCCCGTACCTGATCGTCGAAGGGGCGGATCTGATGGACGGGACCCCAATCTTCGACGTCAAGCCCTACATCCAAAGGGACTGCCACCCCGACGCGAAGGAGGGCTTCAACAAGGCCGGAGAGAGCAGAAAGCTCGAGGTCGCGATCCCTCAGCAGCAGGCCGGGCGGATCCCGGCGGATAAACTTGAGAACATCAGAACGCTCTTAAGCCTCGATCCCCGGCCGTCGTATCAGCACGATCCGGAAAGGATCTACGGCCTCTCCTACGGAGGGCTCAACATCAGATTTAAGGTCGAGGGCGGCCTGCTCACGGTGACTTCGGTCGAAAAGGAGCGGTGACCTCCGGAATCGATATACTTCGGCGCCAGGCGCGGAAAGGAACAACGACATGGAAAACAACGAATACCGTCTTCCCTCATCCGACGGCTTCCTGATCCCCGGAAAAAGGGGCAGGATATTCTCCCAGCTATATATCCCCGAAGGCAGCGGTCCCGCGCCCGTGGTGGTGCTCTGCCACGGGATCCCCGGCAACGAAAGGCTCCTGGACTTCGCCGTGGCGCTGAGGGAGGCCGGTTTCTGCGCATTGCACTTCCACTACAGCGGAAGCTGGGGAAGCGACGGTCAGTACAGCATGGTCCACTGCTTCGAGGACACCATGACCGTCCTCGACTGGGTGAAGAAGAACGAGATGGGGCTCTTCGACCTTGACAACGTATTCGTCTGCGGCCACAGCATGGGCGGCATCATGGCCTGCAGGGCCATCGGCTGCTCCGACCTGGTCAGGGGCGGAGTCGTCATCATGCCCCTCAACGGCCAGATCCCCGTGGACGAGGCCCTGAGCGGGGCTCCTTCCAAAGAGCAGAAGGACTTCTACGATGGCTGCGGCCTGTGGCTCAACGATTTCGGCTGGCGCTCCATGGACAGGGACGCCCATACCCATCCCGACTGGTTCCGTTTCGATACATATGCGGCGGAGATGGCGAAGAAGCCTGTCCTCACCGTGGCCGGAGCCAGGGATACCCTGCTCCCCAGGGAAAAGCACATCGACCTGCTGAACTCCCTTATCGAAAAGGAGGGAAGGGGGCTTCTTGAGACCGTCACCTTTGACTGCGATCACGGGATGAACATGCACAGGACGGAGATCAAGGATCACATCGCCCGTTACCTCAAGGGGCTTTGCCGCTGACCCGCGGCCTCTGCTTGCTCTTTACTTATGGCCCCCGGGGCGATATAATCAATATTCAGTTCAGAATTTGGAGGATATTATGGGAAAAGGAATGAAGGCCGGCAAGAAGCCGTCCGTTAAGATGAGCAGACAGGACCAGATGGCCCAGATCCAGGCTATGCAGAACCGCATGATGCAGGCTCAGCAGGAGATCGAGAAGATGGAGACCGAGGCTTCGGCAGGCGGCGGCGCCGTCACCGTCAAGGTCAACGGCCAGCACCAGCTGGTGTCCGTCGCCATCAAGCCCGAGCTCTGCGATCCTGAAGAGGTCGATATGCTCCAGGACCTGATCGTCGCCGCGGCCAACGAGGCCATGCGCCAGATAGACGAGCTCTCCTCAAACGAGATGAACAAGGTCACCGGCGGAATGGGGCTCCCCTTCTAAGATGAAGAGCTACGCCAAACCTTTAAGCAATTTGATATCCGAGCTTTCCAAGCTCCCCGGCATCGGCGGAAAGACCGCCCAGCGCCTCGCCTTCCACATCCTGTCCCTTTCCGAGGTGCAGGCCCAGGGGCTGGCGGACGCCATCGTTTCCGCGAAAAAGAACATGAAATACTGTTCGGTCTGCGGCAATCTCACCGACGTTGATCCCTGCCCGATCTGCTCCGACGGAGCGAGGGACAAAAGCGTCATCTGCGTGGTGGAAAGCCCCAGAGACGTCTTCGCCATGGAGAGGATCCGGGAGTTCAACGGCACCTATCATGTGCTCAACGGCGTGATCTCGCCCATGGACGGGGTGGGCCCGGAGGACATCAATCTCAGATCCCTGATCGTCAGGCTCCAGAACGAAGACGTGAAGGAGCTGATCCTGGCCACCAATCCCAACATCGAGGGTGAGGCCACCGCCATGTACATAGCAAGGCTGGTCAAGCCGGCCGGCATCAAGGTCACCCGCATCGCCCACGGCATCCCCGTAGGCGGAGATCTTGAATATGCAGACGAGGTCACCCTGTCCAAGGCCCTCGAGGGAAGGAGGGAGCTTTAGATGAGAACGCCATTTCTTCCCGTTCCCGAGCCTGTAGCTTTCACCGTATTCGGCGTGGACATCATGTGGTACGCCATCATGATCACCACAGGCATCGTCATGGGCACCCTGCTGGCATACCGCAGGGCTCCCCGCTACGGCATCGATCCCGAGCGGGTGCTGGACATGATCCTCTACTGCGTGCCTGCCTCCATCGTCGGCGCCAGGACCTACTACGTAATCTTCGAATGGGACCGCTATAAGAACGACCTGATCCAGGTCTTCAATATCAGAGGCGGCGGGATGGCCATCCACGGAGCCCTTATCGTGGCTCTCGCTCTGGGCGCGTATATCGTCCGCCGCTGGAAGCAGAAGCCCTTCGACTGGTTCGACCTGTTCGCTCCGGGCATCGCCCTGGGCCAGGCCATCGGACGCTGGGGCAATTACTTCAACAGCGAGGCTCACGGAGGCCCCACCGATCTTCCCTGGGCGATTTACGCCGACGGGGAGTTCGTCCATCCGACCTTCCTGTACGAATCGGTCTGGTGTCTGCTTCTTTGTATCGCCCTGGTGCTTTACGAAAGAAAGCACGGCAGGTCGAAGTTTTCCGGCCAGATATTCTGCCTTTACGGTTTCTTTTATTCGCTGGAAAGGTACTTCGTCGAAGGTCTCCGCACCGACAGCCTCTGGATCGGCCCCTTCAGACAGGCCCAGCTCATAAGCCTTGGCACCATGGCAGCCTGCGCCGTCCTGTATTTCGTTCTCAGGAAAAGGGCGGAGAAAGCGCCTGAGGAGCCTGCCGCAGATGAAAATGCGGAAGAGCCCGAGGCCGAAGAACAGGCTTCAGACGAGCCTGCCGAGGCTGAAGTGCAGCAGTAAAAACTAACGAAAGATCAAGACCCGGACCGCAAAGGTCCGGGTCTTTTCGTCGGATGATATGTCAGGCAGTCAATGCGGTCTGCTAGTTGTCCGCCCTGTTGTAACCGTTCTTCATGTGGCTGGTTGCGTCGAAGAGCACCTTGTTCAGGCAGTCCGTGGTCTCCTCCCTGGCCATGGCAGCGAGCTTTTCGTTGGCCTCGGCGGTCAGGCTGAAGTCCTTGGACTTTATCATCTTTTCGTCGTACTCGAGGACGATCTGCCTTGCCCTGGTCATCACCGCGTTCTGATAGCGCTCGATGAGCTGGATGCAGGTGGCGTAGTGGCTGTCGGCCATGGCCGCGATGAGCCTGCTTGCCCAGTAGAAGTTGTCGGTGCTGCAGTCCAGGGTCACGTTCTTGAGATACCTGGGGATATCGGGAACGTTGGTATAGATGGGAAGGGCGGCGTCAAAGGTGGACGATCCGTAGAAGATCCACTCGATGCCCTTGATGGGATCAGGGACGTCCGGCCTGATCTGGCAAATGGACGAAACGCCGGTCCTGTTGATGCCGATGGACCTGTAGATGCCTCTCTTTCCGGTGTCCTGGTTGGAGTAGGGGTTGTAGGGAGTGCCCTGGAAGTTTCCGGACAGCAGGTATTTGACGTCTTCGACTGTCACCTTCCTGTCGGGGACCAGCGCCCAGGGGATATCGTCGCTCTCAGGCTTGAATTCGGCGTCCTCGCCATCCCAGGTGTGGGACCAGGGGCAGAGGTAGCGTCCCATGAACCAGGCTCTGGGGGTGTTGTAGAGGTGGTCCTTGTCGCTGTGAGAACCGAACACGTCTCTGGGGCTGAATTTCCCCTTCTGATTGCAGTCCAGATGGTACTTTTCTATGAATTCCTTCATATCGGCAGAGCACATATGGTCCTTCTGGGCGCCGAGGGCGTCCTCAAGATCGAAGTTGTCGAGGCCGAACTGATTGGGAGCGATGACGACCACGTCGTCGGGGACCTTTTTGGCGATCCAGTGGTGTCCGCCGATGGTCTCCAGCCACCAGCATTCCTTCTCGTCGTTGAAGGCGATGCCGTTCATCTCATAGGTCCCGTACTTTTCGAGCAGGGCGCCAAGCCTCGCGGCTCCGTCCCTGGCGGTCTTGGCGTAGGGAAGGACGAGCAGGACGAAGTCCTCTTCGCCGATGCCTCCGGGGATCTCCTTTTCCCCTCTCTTCTTAGCCTTCTGAAGCTTGACCAGCGGATCCGCCGCGAGGACCCTGGGGTTGGAGGTTATGGTCTCGGTGGCGGTCATGCCGACGTTGGCAGCGTTGATGCCGGTGGCATACCAGGCTCCGTCCTTCGTGTCCACATTGGGGCTCGCGGTGTAGCGCATGGGCTTTTCCGTGAGCTCGATCTCAAGATGAGACGCCGCGGTCTTATATTTCTTCGGTTGATCCTTCGGCTCTACTACGATGGTCTTTTTTACCGCGAAGAACGCGTCTTCGGTGCGGGCGACCATGGTCGAACCGTCATTGCTCGCTTTTCTTCCTACCAGAACAGTTGTACAGGGCATGTTTTCCTCCTTTGCGTTTAGATCAAAAGCCTTTGGGGCTGTTTTAACTATTTCGGAAGGGTCAGACCTTCCCATATAATTATATCATAATACGCATAGTTTGGATGAATATCTGCATGCCCGAGAATGGAATGAACGAAACTGCGAAGGTCCTGATCCCGGGGGAAGGAACAACAGTCTTGACGGTGTAAATGTTTTTGAGTATCATTTGGTTAGCAAGCGCTAATCCTCTTATACCATTAAAACGTACATTGCATGGAAGAAAAAAGGAGAACATAATGAATAAAGTAACACTTGATATAGGCGGAATGTCCTGCGGCATGTGCGAGGCGCACATCAACGACGTAGTTCGGAGCATCTACCCCAAGGCGAAGAAGGTCAGCTCTTCCTTTAAAAAGGGCGAGACCACCTTCCTGATCGACGGCGAACCGGACTTTGAAAAGCTCAGGTACGCAGTCGTAAAGACCGGCTACGACTTCAACGGAGGCTCATTCGCCCCCTACGAAAAGAAGGGACTGTTCGGTCTATAGGATCGCGTAGGGCGTCCGCAGTACAGGACTGAAAGACCCATGAGACCAACAGGAAGCTACAGGATCAAAGACGGCATATTATATGTCAACGACTTCAGACGCAGATTTGACTATTGGAGCAGCCAGGGCTGGAGAAGCAGCATCCGGCTGCTTTTCCTTGCAGACGGTATCGAAGAGATCCCTGCGGGGAGCTTTGAGTACTTCGAAAACCTTGAAGAGATACGGTTCCCCTCAGGGCTCAGGTGCATAGGAGACTCCGCGTTTTCCGAGTGCAAAAGGCTGGCCGAGATCGATCTTCCCGAAGGCCTTCTAAGCCTTGGGAACAGCGCGTTTCAGGGCGCAGAAGGGGCCCGCAGGGTCTGGATCCCCCAAAGTCTCGCATCCATAGGGGACAACGCCCTGTACTTCGGCGACGATAGCAGGCTCCTTTCCATCGATGTGAATAAAGATAACCCATATTTCACATCCAGTGACGGCGTCCTTTACACCGCGGACATGAAAAGACTCATAAAGTACCCCTCCGCCAAAAGAAAGGCCTGCTTTACCGTTCCAGGTACGGTCACGGCCATCGCGGACAGTGCCTTTTCTCACAGTCACTATCTGCACAGGATAGATCTTCCCCAAGGCCTTGAGACCATCGAGAGCGGAGCCTTTAGCTTCTGCACCCATCTGGAGGAACTGACGATCCCCGAGACCGTGTCCATCATACCTTCCTATGCCTTTTTCTGCTGCAGCAGACTGAAAAAGCTGGTGCTGCCTTCCCGTATCGAAGGCCTCGGATACGAGTCCATCTGCAACTGCTCGTCGCTGGAAGAGGTGATCCTTCCCCCGGGCTTCACCCAGCTGGATTACGCCGCGGTCGGCGGGGATCCAAGGCTCAAAGAGCTTGTGATACCCGAGGGAGTTACTGAGCTGAACAACAGCGCCCTCATCGACGATACCGGTCTTGTCAGGATCGTGCTTCCCGAGAGCCTTACGGCCATCTGGGACAACGCCTTCAGGAACTGCAGGAGCCTGAGAGAGCTGACGATCCCCAGCCGCGTCGAATACATAGACGATGAGGCTTTCACCGGCTGCACCGGGCTCAGGACGATATACATGAGGTCCCCGCTCATCAAGGGCGATCTGTGGCTTCCGGAGGAGCTTCGCGGAAAGGTCAGGATCGTCTGGCCGCAGGAAGATTGAGACGAGGCCTGGAATAAAAATCGGTGAAGCACCGGTATATATTGAGAAATCGGCCTTCCCGTGGTATATTGATTGAAGGCTGCTGAGCGCAGGCAGCCCCGAGATCTTTGATATCATAGGAGAAGTGGAAATAAATGAAATTAGGAATCGTGGGACTTCCCAACGTGGGCAAGAGCACCCTTTTCAACGCCATAACCAAGGCCGGCGCCGAGGCCGCCAACTATCCTTTCTGCACTATCGAGCCCAACGTGGGCGTCGTGACCGTGCCTGACGAGAGGGTCACCAAGCTCCACGAGATCTACAATTCCAAAAAGACCACCTACGCGGTCGTGGAATTCTGCGATATCGCGGGCCTGGTAAAGGGCGCGTCCAAGGGCGAAGGGCTTGGCAACCAGTTCCTCGGACACATCAGAGAGGTCGAGGCCATCGTCCACGTGGTCCGCTGCTTCGACGACGACAATATCGTACACGTCGACGGGCGGATCGATCCCGCCGCAGACATCGAGACCATCAATACCGAGCTCATTCTTTCGGACATGGAGATCCTGGAGCGCCGCATCGCCAAGACGAAGAGCGGAATGAAGGGCGGAGACAAGTCTAAGGCTGGCGAGCTGGCCGTAATGGAGCGCATCTACGAAAAGCTGGGTGAAGGCGTCAACGCCAGATCCTTGGAATTCGAAGAGGAGGAAGCCGCTTTCGTCAGGACCCTAGGCCTTCTTTCCTACAAGCCCGTCATATACGTCGCCAACGTCTCCGAAGACGATGCTGCCGACGAAGGGGGCAACGCCTACGTCGACGCGGTCAGGGAGATCGCTGATAAGGAAGGCTCTCAGGTCGTCGTCATCTGCTGCGGCGTCGAGGCCGAGATCGCGGAACTGGACGACGATGAGAGGGACGAGTTCCTCGCCGAACTGGGCATAAAGGAGAGCGGTCTGGACCGCTTGGTCAAGGCGTCCTACAAGCTGCTCAATCTCATCTCCTTCCTCACAGCCGGCGCCGACGAGTGCCGCGCCTGGACCATCACCAACGGGACCAAGGCCCCCCAGGCTGCCGGAAAGATCCACACCGACTTTGAGAGGGGCTTCATCAGGGCGGAGACCATCGCCTACGACAAGTTCATGGAGGTCGGCGGAAGCATGGCCGCAGCCCGCGAGAAGGGATTCCTCCGTTCCGAAGGCAAGGACTACGTCATGAAGGATGGAGATATAGTCAATTTCCTCTTTAACGTATAAGTGTCCGGGAAGCCTTGAAATTACTGGATTCTTGCTCCAAAAAATCGGATTTTACGACAATTTTACGACAAATGACTTTACGACAAATCGCAGTGCGGCGGTTTGCCGGGTAACAATTCAATAATTCCGAGATCTTTTTTACAGCCGCTTGCGGGAAAGCTTCCGCAGGCGGTTTTTTATGTCTGAAAAAAATTCTATTTTCGAGGTTCTTTTTTGGATCAAAAACTTTCAACTGATGAGTGAAAGGGGGTTGCCCCTGAAAGTGAACCTTGAAAACCGAATACACACTCATCAGATACATTCCCTGTGCTTTAGGGCGAGGAGTTCTTAAGCTGTTTTCGCAGACGCGCGATGACCTTAATAGCGAGCGATCAAGTTTAGGCGAAGAAAGCCGGTTTGCTGCCGGCAGCGGCGATGACAGGCGCAGGAGACTATGATACTTCCGTAATTCGCGGCCCGGCTGTAATGAAGGCGGGGAGGTCAAAAGCCTATGGATCCGGTAAGCAGCCGGGCATCTGGTGATTTCCCGTGCAGGGGAGCCGTGGGCGAATACTGCAGTACATAAGATAAAACAAAATATGCCCGTTATGGGCATACAACTATGAAAGGCTACTTCTATGAAGGAATGCAAAGTAATTGCTATCACAAACCAGAAGGGCGGTGTGGGGAAAACGACCACTACTGTCAATCTGGGAGCACGCCTTGCTTTATCCGGATACAGAATTCTTCTCATAGATGCCGATCCGCAGGGAAGCCTGACAGTGAGTCTGGGAATTAAGAATCCCGACGAACTTCAGGTGACCCTGGCTTCGGTCATGCAGAACGTTCTTGAAGAAAAGATGGTAGATCCTTCCTTCGGTATTATCCGTCATCCGGAGGGCATGGATCTTCTTCCTTCGAATATAGAGCTGTCTGCGTTTGAGGCAGGACTGTTCAACGCGATAAGCAGGGAATACGTGCTGAAAGAATACTTAGGATCGGTTAGGAATAACTACGACTATATCCTTATTGATTGCATGCCGTCTCTTGGCATGATGACCATCAACGCCCTTGTAGCTGCTGATTCTGTCATCATTCCGACGCAGCCAAGCTTTCTGTCGACCAAGGGCTTAAGTCTTCTTATGGGCTCGATCTCCAAGGTCAAACGGCAGATCAATCCTGGACTTAAGATAGACGGCATTCTTCTTACTATGGTGGACAACAGAACAAACAATGCAAAAGAGATCATTTCCTCTCTGAGACAGACAGGAGAAGCTCTTCATGTGTTTGATGCTGAGATACCGCATT
>Ga0208297_1000552_pt1 | contig 68390 bp, 57 predicted proteins | sample LMS_cellobiose_e_FD_187367 | JGI IMG/M metagenome (GOLD analysis project Ga0208297, IMG submission 187367) | Rumen-fistulated moose microbial communities from Alaska, USA - LMS_cellobiose_enrichment (SPAdes) (version 2) | ecosystem: Host-associated > Mammals > Digestive system > Stomach > Rumen...
AGGAGGCGGTGAGCGCCGTCGCCGCCTTGCACCGGGAGTCATTCCCGCTTCTTTTGACGGCCGGTAAAAACGGCAAAAGCGCTCTCCATTACAACAACTTCCGCAACTGGCGGGACGGCTGCGGCGAGCGCTGGCGGGATCAGCCGCCCGCCTTCGGCCGGGCGGGGAACACTACAAGCGTTTGTTTGCTGGTTGTTTTACCGCCAACGCCGGTTTCCCGCGTCAGCGTGGCACTGACGCCGGTGCGCGCACTTCCAGCCACCTCTCTCCGTTCAAGTCCGTTCAAGTCCGTTCAAGTCCGTTCGGGGCGCTTATTCGCGCGACGGCGGCCGGCAGTCGCGCCAGCGGTAAAACCCACCACATCAATTCGCGGGGACGCTAAATTTACCCATTACGGTCGTCTGCCCACACCCGCTTCGTGCGAGGCGGTCGCCGCCGAGCGCGTCCCCCTTCGCCAAGGCTACGGCGCGACAAGCAGGGGGCGAGCGAGGCTGGCTTAATCAAAGTATTATGGTATTCGCCTTTTTGGAGTGTACCGATATGAAATCTCCGGGGACGGCGTCGTTGCGGACTTCCAGAAACAGCGTTCCGGGATAATTCGGCATTCGGACGAAGACTCGGCACTCGAACGGCTTGAAGCGGCACTCCGCCAGCATGCTTGACCCCTTGTATCGGCTCTGCGTCAACACCCCGGCATGGGTGAAACGATTGCTCATGACCAACGCCCCCTTTACGAATGAACCGAGATAAATGCCGTCTTCCGTTTCCTTGATGTAATAAAAACTCTCTCCGGTCGTGCGGATCAGAATGCCGCCGTCGAGTTCCCGGACCGTTTCGGCGGAAAGCCGTCGCGCGGGCAACGTCTTGCCGATGTCCGCGGCTTTCGCGGTGTCGAACGGAAGCGGCGGCATCTCGAGCGGCACGACAGCCCGCGGCACAGGTTCGATCTCATGACCGTCTTTGGCTCTGACCTTGCCCCCAGCAAGGAAGACGGAGGTGCTGAAACGTTTGTCCTTCAAATAATATTGGGCGATGACCGCGCGCGGAGCAAGCGAAAGGACGGAATAACGGTCGAATTTATCTTCCGGGATATCCGGGTGGAAATCGCGGTTCAGGAATTGCTGCGCCTGCGCCCCCGAACTTGGTGTGAGATAAAAGACCAAAGCGCTTTCCGTCAGCTTATCCCTGAAGATGAAGACATGATCGAAGGTGTGGAAGGCGTCTTTTCCGTATGACGCGACAAAGGAAAAATAAAGTTTTTGCTTGGGGCTGTAAAGCGTGAGGTGGCACGTGTCCTGCGGCCGGGTCATCGACGCTCCGCAGATCTTCAAAAGCATCTCCGCCGGAAGTTGTTCCTTGCGTTCCAGCGCGAACGCCCGCGCCGGACAAAACGCCGCCGGCATCAGCATGAGGAACGCGGCAAATAAATGTTTCATCCGTCAAATCTCCTTGGGGCAAACGGTACGGTGGCGGGGAAGTTCAATCTTCCCGGCAGCCGTAAGTATCGAGCATGTATTTCACGATGTCCAGCATCAGCGTTTCCGAGCGGAGTTTGAATTCCAGCGGCAGCATCATCAGCTTATCGGAGGCCCGACCGTTGCGGGTGAAATGCTTGCGCGGACAGAAACAGAAGGTGTGCGGCACGGGGATGCTGAACGCCTCCAAGGTGAAATACCCCTTGAACCCGACATCCCGCAGACCGCTGATCACGGCGTCGTAACTGGTCGTTCCGGTGAATGGCGCCAGATGCAGATCGCGGCCGAAATAGCTGTCGTGGATATGTACCGCCATCAATCCGCCGCCCATCGCCATGATGCTTTCGTACTGGTCGACGGGGTGGCAGTTGGCGTGTCCGACATCCCAGCAGCAGCCGAACATGGGATGATCGTCGAGCAGTCGGCGCAGTTCGTGGAGGTCGGCCCCTTCGAAGAGATAATACGTCGGGCAGTTCTGGCGGCAGGAGTTCTCCGTGTAGATGCGCACGCCCGTCTTCTCGGCGGTCGGCAGGAGTTCGCGGTAAAAGCGCATGTTGGCTGTCATGAACTCTTCGCGCGAAATGTTCGGCCGGGTGATCGCGTGGACCACCATTCCGGGGATGCCCAATATGCGGCAGATCTCCATTTCGCGTTTCAGCATGGCGATGCGGCGCTCCCGCTCCGGCCCCGGATCGAAGCAGCCGTCCGAGGCGTGCGCCTGCACCAGGTCCACGCCGGACTCCGCCCCCGCCCGGCGGATGCCCTCCGCCCACTTCCGCCAGTTGTCGGAGCACATCGCCGAGCCGTCGAAAAAGGCGCTGTCCATGGACAGATCGACATGGCGGAAACCGCACTTCGCCAGCAGCCGGATCGCTCCGGCGGCGTCGTCACGGGCGACATATTCCTTGAAATCGGCAGTTGTGGTGGCAATTTTCATGATCCTGACTCCCGGTTGCTTCATGGCGGCGGTGAAAAATCCGCGCAGCGCGCGCGGCCGCGCCTTCCGTATGAAAATAAAAGTGTTTTGACTTGAATGTCCAGATTGCGCTGTTTTCGATGATCCGTACTTCGATATTGCTTTTGGCGCCCGGCTTGATTTACCCCGGTCTTCCATGGTATCGAAGACTCGAAGAGCGGGGGATATTGTCCTTTTATTATAACTCCATTATGAGTAAAATACAAACGGAAAACCTGTTTTTGGGATCGCGTCAACGTTTGCCGTCCGCCCTTCTGCCGGGCGGGGGTTGGGGCGTCAGTACGGCGCGGCGACGCGCCGGTATTTCATGTCGTTGAAATCGTAAAGTTCCTTGGTTTTCAGTGTTTGCGGGTCGACAGCATGGATTTTCCCGGCTTCCGCGCAGACGATGCGTTTGCGGTAGGTGTCGAACTCCGCCCACATCCAATTTTTGCCGTCGAGGACGGTTTCGCCCGCGGGCGAAAGCAGTTTATGGGTCTCGCGATACCCCGACGTCGAGTCATAGCCGAAAGTTTTTTCGAATATCAGGTTGCCGGGGACTTTCTTCTGGAGCCGCCACCACCAGCCGTCGGCGTCATGGATGATGCGCCAGCCGTCGCGTTCGAGGCGGGGCAGGTAGACCATCGGACACTCCGAGTGCGCCGCCGCCCATCCCCATTCGCGCAGTTCTTCGGACGGCGGCAGTTCCTTGAGCCTCCGGCACTGCACGCCGGGGACGGTGTCGGCGATATGCTCCGGCGGTCGGTTGAGGTGAAATCCGCCGTCATCGGCGAACAGCCCGCCGCCGTTCCAGCCGGTGCCGTTCCACCACAGCGCCAGCGCCTTGAGATACGGCGCGCGCGAAATGGCGGTCCAACTGCGGTCGTGATATCCGGGAGAACGGCGCAGCTGCTCGAATTCCTTTTGGAACTCGGAGATTATCTCCGCTTCGGCGCGTTGTCTCTGCCGATAGTCGATCTCCCAGATTTCCTTCACATGAAAGCGTTTCAGCAGTTCTTCCCCGATCCGCTTTTCCACGGGGGACTGATTACCGTATTTCGCCGCGAAGTAGATCAGATATTCGCCGTTCGGCGACAGGTCGCTCCGATAGGGGTAGATCCTGCCGCGCAGCCATTGTCCGAGCGTGAAGGTGTCGCTTTTGCGATCCCAGCCGATCACGGCGAACTTATCCGACGGTCCGCGGCGGAAGACCACCGCTTTGCTGCCGTGGCGGGCGAGGATGGCATGTATTCTAGCAGGTACGCTCATTGCGGTTTTTGGTTGTTGCGACTCCGTTGATCTGTCAATACAATATCGCCGCGCGCTGCATTTTGCAAATGCTTTCCGTGAAATAACTTTTTGCAAATGCTTTCCGTGAAATAACTTTTTCGCCGGTTCGCCTCTCCCAAAGCCGGTTTTCATTAACGGTGAGCGATGCCCACTCCTTTTTTTCTGCTCTCGCGTCTTGAAATCGCCGCCGGCGCAATGTATTGTAATTCGGCAACGAAAACGGGAGGAAAGATCGTGATCACCGCAAGTTTTGCCATTTTGCTGGCCGCGTTGTTTCTGCTGGTGGGTTTCGGCTATGCTTTTTCGATCTTCGTATATTGTCGGCACGCCTCGTACCGTCCGGCGATAATAAAGGGGCTGATCGTCTGGCTGATTCTGTGGGCGCTGCTTGCCGTTGATGTCGTCGCCAACAGAGACGGGCATTTCGAAGGGTTCGAAGGCGCATGGTGGGTCGGTCTGCCGACGACTTACCCGCTGGAACTCGATTTCATACGCCGCGCCTTGAGTTTCAAAACGCGAGGCCACATATCGCTGGTTCTGCTGTGGCTGAATTGGGCCGGAACATTCGCCGCCGCGGCGGTGGTATTCAAAAAGATATGGTCGCTTTTCCGCCGCCCGCCGAAACCGCCCCATCACAGGAAGTGACATCACGATACGAAAGGATCGGCTAAAATGAGAAAACTGCTTTTGATCGCCGCGGCGATACTGGTAGTACTGCTGATCCTGGCGCTGTATCTCCACTTCCGGAGACCGGCCGTATCGTACAGCAATACCACGCCGAATTTCTATTATCTCGCCACGGAAGACCATCTGTATCTTCTCGCCGCCATCCGGAAACTGGAACATCAGGATCCGGGGTGGTTCGTATCGCCGCAATTCGGCTTTTCCTACCCCAATCAGCTGCTTTATCTATTCGACATCACGGCGGACGGGCAGTGCCGGGCCTATTCCTTCGTCCCGCCCAAAGTGATGTCGGGAACGATCACCGTGGTCGGCATCAACCTCGTCAGATGCGACGACGGGCTGGTGCTGTTTGACGGCTCGGTGAAATACCGCTTCGACGGGAAGCGTTTCGGCGAGGTCCCCCCGGAAACCGCCGCTGCGCTGTCGGAACTCATCCGGGAACGCGGAACTTCGTTGTCGCGCAAGCCGCTGGACGAATGGAACAAGGCGCATGGAGTGATCGGCAGCGGCGAATTGGCGATAAACGTTTTCGGTGAACATTGGCAACTGGATTGGAAACGGCATCATTTAGAATTCACCTGCGACAGCGCGCCGGGGGAAGATGTTTACCGGATAACCGTATCCGCGCCCACACTTTGGCGAAGCGCCCTGCGCATGACCGTGCCGTGGGACCGTCTGCCGGAAGCTCCGCATCCCGACCGGGAACCCGGATTCGGCCCCGTCCGGCTGGAAATCCCGATACCGAATACCGGAGCGGATTGATATTCACGATGGACAAAAACGAAAGGACATGACCGGGGAAACGGCGGAGCAGATAGGGATCGCGCCACCCGCGCCATGATATGATACTGATTCGATGATATGGATGAGTCTACGAGCTTTGACAGGACAAAAAACAGGAGGTGCAGTATGAGATCGAAACGTTTTTTCCCGGTAGCGTGCATTGCGGTTGCAATCGGAGTTTCCGCTGTCGGAGCTCCGCAGACCGCCACTTCTTCCAATCCGTTCCGTGGGCTGTTCACGGACTGGGAAAGCCGCCAGACTCCGCAGCAGGAGTATCGCCTCCGCCATCGGCAGCTGGTGGAAGATGTGGCAAAAGCCTATCCCGAGAGTTCCGCCGCCGATATTCGCAAATTCATGTCGCTCTTCGAATCGCGGAACGCCATCTATAAATTTTCCGGCAACGCCGCGTCGGCTCCGTGCGCCGACCCGTGGGCCGAGGCGGTGCGGGCGCTCCGGCTGGTCGCTTCCGATGGAAAATACAAAGAAGGTCTTGCGGCGCTCCATTCGCTCGCGGAAAAGCTGCCGCCCGGCGATATTCTGCGCACCCATCTGCTGTTTCTGGAACTCGCCTTGAAGGATCCCTGGAGGCCTGAGTTCGAAAGCGCCGAACGAAAACTTGTCGCCGACATCGAAGCCGCCGTGCTCTCCGGAAAGCACCACGGCTCGTCGGTCTATCTGTTTTATTACAACATTCTCGCACAGGCGAAACACTGCGGCAGCCGCTACTGGAGCGAGTTGGAGCAGCGTCTCAAACCCGCTGCCGACCGGATCGACCCGTGGTTTCTGGCGATGGTCCGGGGGCGCGCCGCCGTGTTCTGGGCTTGGGAAGGCCGGGGTGGCGACTGGGCCTACAAGGTCACCCCCGAAGGGTGGAAGGAGTTCCACGGCAACCTCGACGAAGCGAGAAAGCATCTTTACCGTGCGGCGGAGCTTTTCCCGGAGCGGGTGAGCCCGTACATCCGGCTGATCACGGTCGAAATGGGCAGCGGAGATCAGGCGGCGATGATCGACGCCTTCCGGAAACTCGTCCGCTATGACGCCGCGAACGAAGCCGGATGGGATGCCGTAATGTGGGGGCTGCAGCCGCGCTGGGGCGGTTCGCAGGAGCTGATGAAGATGCTCGCCGTCGCGGCGCTCGAGTGCCCGCGCCGCGATGTCGGCGTGGCGGAGTGCGGGTACCGGGCGTTGGGCGACATCGCGCGGTATTACCCGAGTTACCGTTGGCAGAACGTGTATCTCGATCCCGCGATACGCACCGCCTCCGACCGGCTCTTTGCCGAGTACGCGAAAAAGCTCAAACGCCGCGACTATCTTGGATATGAGTCATTCCGCCGGCTGGCGCTGCTGCAGTATGACGAAGCGGCGGCGGCAATCCGTGAATTCGAAAAATTCCCCATTCCCAGGCAGCTCAGAATTTGGCATTTCGGACTCTCCTTCGATTCGCAGCTTCTCACGCCCTACTATGACGATCCATTTATGCGGCTCAAGGTCTTCACCGGCGCTCATGCCGCCCGTTTGCGCGCGGCGGAACGGCTCTATCTGCAAGGCGGTGACGACGGGAAGGCGCTCCGCGAACTCGCCGGGGTGATCCGTGACGGCGGATTGCCGCCCGAAGAGCGGAGATTTCTGATCGAGTTGTACGGGCGGTGGAGAATCGACCGGGAGCCGCAGATGTTCCGCGACGAAAACGACAACCCCGTCAGCGCCGCAATCATCGCCCGGCGGCTCGGGCGCTCCGATGTGGTGGAGGAGATACGCAGCTTCGGATATCGCCATAAGGAAAGGTTCCCCGGCGAGACCGCCTACAACATCGCACTCGAATCCGACGATGCCAAGGCGATGACCCGCTGCGCCGCCGAGGGCGGGATCATCGACGCGCTGGACCCCGAATACGGTTATGCCCCGATCCATGTCGCGGCGATGTACGGCAGACACCGCATCGTGGAAGCTCTGCTGGATTTGGGCGTTCCAGTCGAAGCTCGAGACCGCGACGGCCATACGACGCTGCAGATCGCCGCGACCAAGAAGCAGGCGCGGGTGATATCCGCACTCTTCGCGCGCGGCGCGGACCCCAACGCGCAGGACGGCGACGGCGATTTCTGTTTGATCTATCTGCCGCAGGTGCACGCACCGGAGCGCATCTACCGGATGTTCGTCGAACACTCCAAGATCAAGGTGAATCTGCGCAACCACGCGGGCGAAAGCGCCATGCACTACATGGCGGCGTTCGGCACGGCTCCGGCGATATGGAAAGTGCTGATCGCCGCCGGGGCGGATGTCGATCTCCGCGACAATCAAGGTCGCACCCCGCTCGATGTGGCGGAGGAAAAGGGCAACCGCGCAACTGCGGAGTTTCTGCGGAGCATCGGCGGCAAGCGCGGCGCAGAGTTGGCTCCGGTCGCGCCTCCTCCGCCGCAGCGTCAGGCCGCCCCTCCGCCGTCGCAGTTTAAGGAACCGCCGAAATATTGGTACTGGGGCGGCGGAGCATTGGTGGTGCTGCTCATTCTGGTGCTCGTCATTAAACGCCGCAACGAATAAAGTAAAGAATGTCTAAAATGAAAAAACTCTATGCGGCGATACTGGCGGTCGCCGGCGCAATGTATTGTAATTCGGAGACTGAAACGGGAGGGCTGCCATGCGCAAATCCTTATGGCTGATCTTACTGCTTGCGGCGTGGGCGTTGTACGGGGCGGAACCGGCGCGGCCCGACGTCTGGGCGGAGTTCACCTGGTACGGCACGGAAAGCACGCCGACCGAAACCATCCACAAATACAAGCTGAAACTCTCCCCGAACTTTCCGGTTGATCAGGTGGCGCTGGTCCTCGCCGTGGATGTATTCGGCGGCGGCGACTATACCCCGCTGCGCAAGCTGGGAAATGACTTCCGATTGAAATATTCGGTATCGCCCGCAAAACCGAGAGGCGGATTGGTGGGGAGGGTCCTTTCTCGGATCGTCCGCGGACGCGGGGCCGGGGATATCGTCGCAGATGCCACACTCACCTTCGGCGGCGCTCCCGGTCATGACTGGAAGATACAGTTCGGATGTCAAAAATCCCCGAAACTGGAGCTCATGACCCGGCTGGTGCTTTATCCCGGCGACGTCACTCCGCTGTGCGCGCTGACGGTGCCCGAGACCCCAGGCGGGCCGACGACGGAATTCCGCTTTTCGCAGTGGAAAAAACCTCCGCGCGCCGGATTGTTTCTGCGGATCGTTATTCCGGACGAGGTTTTGGCGAAGGTCGACAAGGGTGTGCCCTACAACGTGGTATTGCGGCACGAGACGCTGAAGCGCATCGGCATCTCTCCCTACATGGCGGGCGGCTGCAATCTCGACGAACTCGACAGCTGTATCGCGGCGTACGAAACATGCCGTTTGCGCTTCGAGACCGGAACGGCGACGCTTCAGGCGCTTTTGGAGCGCGAGATCGCCGTGTTCGAAGTGTTCCTCAACACCAAGATCGATCCTCATGAGAAAAACGAACTGCGCCGCGGGTACCTGAAGCGCCAGCAACGGCTGCTCGATCTCCTGAAGGCGGAATATCGGGCGGGACGCATCGGGATCGAACCGGTCCGCAAAAAGGAACGCGAGATCGCCGAGTGCCGCCGCAAGTGGGGGCTCCCGCCCGCGGATGTCTTCGATCCGGCCTTCATCGGCAAGGTCAGGCAGATACTGGTGAAGCATTTGGGGGCGCCACAGTTGACCTTCACATGCGGGGGGCAGACATATTGCGTGTGGAAACTCGAATCGAGTCAGAACGATTTATTCCTGATCTTCGGCAGCCGCGGCACGACGTGTCTGAACCAGCATAAGCTGCAGGCGGCATTGAAAAAAGCCGGAACTCCGGGGCCGGAGCTGTCATCGCTGAAACCGGTCAGCGTTGAGAGCAGAAAAAAGGCGCATCAGGAAATCTCTGAAACCGTCGAGGCGATGTTCGGAAAACGTCATTTTTCCATCGGGTCCGGACTCGTGCGGGATTATTGGGTTTTCGACGACGGCACGGTTTTGGAGTATTGGTGGTCGTTGGACGGAATCGAAATACGGAAACTGCCGCCGCAATACCATACGATGACCGACGACGGCGAACGGAGTAAGATCTTCTTTGATACTTTAAAAGGCCCGCTGTACGAATTCTGATCCCGCGAGGTGACGACGGGGAGAAATGGCAATGGATCGGACGCTGAAACGCAACATTCTGAAATTGGGAATATTCATGCTGGTTGCGGCATGTATCCCGCTGCTTCTGTTTTCATTGCCGCTGGATATGGACCCGATAGGGGTGGTTTCGACTCCCTATGTCGCCATCGCCTACATGTTTTTTTGTCTTTCCATCCTGATTTGGGGCAGTATTCAAATATGGCGTCTGCCGATCAAAGGCCTCCAGCGGACGGTCATTTTTCTGTCGTGGGTGATACTTTATCCATCGCTGTGCGTGTGGTGGTATTTACAGTGTGTTCTTCTGCTCGCCCTTGTTATTGGTGCCAGATGCAAATGAAAGGATGAACATGAAAAAACTCGAATACATCATCGTGCAGCTGCTGTCGCTGGCGGGGCTGGAGTTCGGGCTGTTTTGCGCATTGTCCTATTACTGGTCGGGCTTCGAGTGGTCGCCGCTCGGATACGAGACGTGCGGTTTGGAGGGGATCGTGTTCCTGTTTTTTGTCTGGCCGTCGTTTCTGCTCGCATTGCTGTTCCGTCTGGGGCTGCTGGCGCGTTGGAAGTACCCGCACTGCGTCTGGTATCTGCCGCTTGCGCTCTGCGGGATAGCTGCACTGCCTTTCTTCAAGTCGCTGTGGATGGGGATATTCTGCATCGCGGTAATGGTCTTTCTGCCGTTCCTCGAGCTGTACGGTGTCCTGCACGCCGAACGCCGCCGCAAAAACGCCGAGCCGGTGGGAGAAAAATGAAGAAACTCATCATTGCAGCGGTACTTTTGGGGCTGGCGGCGGTATTGACCGCGGCGGAGGCGGTCCCGCAGTATGTGACGCTGACCATCCGGAACGGTCGCGTCAACGGCGCGAACTTCGAATCCGCCCGGACGCCCGTCGTCCGCACCTCCCTGCAAGGCGACGTGTTGGATGTGGATATCCGGGCCGGGTTTCCGCCTGACCAAGGCGGCGGCGGGCTCGATTTCGCCATCCCGCCGGAGGCGAAGAAGATCAAGCTGTTCGGCTGCGTCTTCAACCTGCCGCCCGCGGGGCACACCGCCTTTTTCCACTCCTTTCTGCTGGCGGATATCCGCCAGCCGTGGTGGCGCTTTTCGCGGGACGGGACTCTGCGCGCGATGCTGCTGATCGCCTTCGCGCCGGATCGGAAGTCCTTCGAGGCGCAAGTCTGGTACTGCGGCAGATCCGGCAATGAGAGTTGGAAACGCAAACGGAACTTTTCCTGCATCGTCGCCGAAGACGGGCGGATATACGAAAAGTTGGATGATGACGCCCGCCAACGCTTCGGTCCCGACACCCGTTTTTGGGATTCGTATATCTTGTGCAACCATGACGGCAAGTTGCAATTCCGCCCGAGCGTGATCGGCAGATATTACAAATATATGGCGAAAAAGGAATTCTGCATTACTGACATTCCCCTGCCGTTGCCGGAAGACCGCCCCAGCACGCTGTTTTTTCTGAATTTGCCGTTCAAGAAAAAGTACCTCGCGGACAATCAGACGGGCGAGTTCGCGCTCAAACGGAGCGTCGCCGAGTTCCGCGCGCTGGCGGAAAAACTGAGATCGCTCCGGTCGGGCATGACGCCGGAGGAAACGGCGCAACTCCTCGGCAAGCCGGACCGTTACCGAACCGTCGGCACGAAAGGACCGGGCACCAGAGAACACGCCTGCGCCATATACGACTTTCTGCGTGTCGGCGCGACCTCGCAGAAAAACCTCACCGTCACGCTCCGGTTCGAAAAAGACTCCGCCGGGACTTTCCGACTGAAAACCGTATATTGACCGTCAAACTCCGAACCGAAAGGACTTGGAATATGAAAAAATTGACTTTGCTCTGTCTGGTGCTGTTTTCGGCGTTTTCCTTCGCCGGGGAAAACTTGAAGTTGACCGAGGGTTTGTGGCATATCGTCATACCGGAAAAAAGCGGCGAACTCAAATCCTCGCGGGCGGCGTTCCGCTTCGCCCCCGACGGTGTCGCGGAGCTGCTGATCCGCGACAATATGAGCGGCAAGTGGATGACGGTGCGCGAGGCGTATAAGAAGAATTACGGAAAGGAGGTCGATCTGCGCTGCCGCTGGGAATGGAAAGACCGCCAATTGAAGATCATCTCGGAAGTCGCGCCGGGCAAGCCCCCGAAAACGGATGTCTATGTTCCCGGCGAAAGTCCCGATGTCCTGATGCCGCGGGACAAGGCCCAATTCATTCTGCTCGCCCGCGAAGGCGCGAAACTGTCCCCGGAACGGGCGAAGAAATTCCTGAGCGATTTGGCCGAGGCACGCCGGGATAAGTTCGCCGACGATCTGAAACTCCCGGAAAACACTCCGCTCGCCGAACCGGAAAAGGAACTTTGCAACATCCACTTCTTCAACCGCTCCCATTGGCGCGACGCTCCCGCCGGGTCGTTCCAGCAAACCGTGCTCTCGGCGATAAACCGGGGGCGGAAGTTGCCCAACAACGCGGAGTGTCGTATCCCGACATTGGAAAAGCTGCTCGCAACTCCCGAGAAGAAAGCGGTATTGCTGCAATATCTCGCCTGTCACCCCGAGTGGCGGCTCTACCTGGAGCACGACAACAAGCTGCACGCGACGCGTTATTTCCGCTATCCCGACGGCGAGATCGCGCCGACGCTGAACCAGTTCTACTCCCATTTCCTGCCCACGGACCCGAGCGGCAAAAAGATCGGTGACCCCGCGCTGGAATTCCAATTCCGCTTCGACATCGCGCTCGACGGCGTCGCGTGGGACCCGTCGCCGCAATTCGCGCGGAACCGGACCGAACACCGCGACGACATTTGGCGCACCCGCTTTTTCTGCGGCAATGCGCTCGTGGATATCTGCGACCAGTCGAATTTCCCCGGTCGGCAGATGACCGCCGCGGCACTGGATCTGGCCGAAAAGGAGTTTTCCGCGCTGGACGCGGCGGGCGACAACTGGCGCAAGCTTCTCCCCAAGGACAGTTTCAGAACCGACTCTCCCGATCTTGTCCTGCGCAACGGGATGCAGGGCGGGATATACGAAGCCACCGTCTGGTGCAATCCGGGCGAAAAAGGGACGATCTACCTCAAGGCCTTCGAGATCACCAAAGGCACTCCGCTCTCGGCGAAGCCGCTAGAGGTAAATTCGAACTGCATTCCCGGCTGGTCGGGTAACCCGCGCGAGCAGTTCTTTTCCGCCATGCATTTCAAGATCTACGAGGGCGAGTGGGGACAATTCTACGGCGCGCGCTTCGAACTTTGGTTCAAGCCGGATGCGGGCGGCTCCGAACGCAAACTCCTCGAGAAGAATTACAAGATCCAAGGCTGGCAGAGATGATACACGATGTCGCTCGTTCGTGTCACCACCGGTCATTTTTCATTAACTCTGCCCTCCGCTCTCCTGCATTTTGAGGCAGGAGGGCGCGCCCTCAGGTGTTTTTCAAGCAGATAACGTTGCGCGGTGAAAAGCACCTTTCGCCAACTCTTGCCGTCCGCCCTCCTGTCGGTAGACTTTTGAGGTTAAATCGGAGGTCGTTTGCCATAGTTAACTGAAACCGACCGTTTGCAGGCAGAAATTACCGCAACATCTTTTGAAATGTGGACAGAAAAATCTGCCACTTTTTCTTGAGTTGGCTGATAATTGTGCTATATTTACAAAAAAAAGGAGGCTGGGATCATGGATGCTACATTGCTGAAAAATACGCTTCGGGAACTTTTTTCCGACTTTTACGAAACCGCTCTGCCGAAAATGACCCGGCGACAGGTTGCCATTCCGGAAGTCGCCGGATGCGCGACCGTGGTCTTGGGAATGCGCCGGACCGGAAAAACCTTTCTGCTCTACCAGCGGATGAACGACCTATTGGCTTCCGGCGTTGCCAAAGACCGGATGCTCCATGTGAATTTCGAAGACGATCGGCTGCTGGGCATGACGCTTGAGGATCTTCGTTTCGTTCCGGATGTTTATTACCAGATGTTCCCCGAAAACCGCGATAAACTCTGTTATTTCTTTTTTGACGAAATACAGAATATCGCGCATTGGGAATCGTTCGTCCGCCGTATGGTGGATACGCCGAATGTGCAAGTTTACCTTTCCGGTTCGTCCGCGAAACTTCTCTCCAAGGAGGTTGCCACGGCGATGCGCGGCAGATCGGTCGAGATCGAGAATTTTCCGCTCTCGTTCGAGGAATTTCTGGTTCATCACGGATATTTCGAGACCATCCCGCGAAATATCAGCAGCGCTTCGCGCAGCAAACTCCAGAATGCCGTGGAAAAATTCTTCACCATCGGCGGGATGCCCGCTGTGCAGAATGTGCCGGATGTCCTCCGGGCGACCATGCTGCAAGGATATGTGAATACGGTGATATACCGGGATGTCGTGGAACGTCACGACATAGCCAACACTCAGGCGCTGAAGTTTACCATGCAGATGGTTTTCAACAATCCGGCCCGGCAGCTCAGCGTTAGAAAGATCGCGGATTATCTCAAAAGCCAACAGCTGACCGCAAGCCGCGAATACATAGCGGATTACCTGGATTGGCTTTCCGACGCCTATCTTTTGCATAAGGTAGGCCTGCATTCCGAGTCCGCGATGAAACGGCGTGTCAATCCCGATAAATACTATCTCAATGACGTCGGCATCGTCAGGGCGATGCGTATAAAACACGCATTGGACCAGGGGCCGCTTCTGGAAAATCTGGTCTATTTGCAGCTGAGACGTCACGGCTTCCAAGTGGAGTATGTCAATACTTCCGATGGTTCTGAAGTCGACTTCATCGCGTTCCATCCTATGCAAAACGATTATAAGCTGATCCAGGTGTGCTTCGACATGAGCGATCACAAGACCTTTGACCGGGAAGTTTCCGCTTTGCGGAGCGCCGCCGATTCTCTCGGCGTCAAAGATCGTTATGTCATCACTTGGGACGACGAGACCGCTCTGCCCGGAGATATCCAAGTTCTGCCGATATGGAAGTTCCTGCTTGATCGTAAAAAAGACAACGTGTAAATGCTATAGAACAGGAGGATGTTGTAATAATATTTGCGACAAAGGTTGAAAACACATTATTTGGAAATATTTTACAAAGTCAGTGTAAGCACATATTAAGCGCAGGGAGATTATGCGATGATCAAAAAGCTTTTGGTGCTATTCGCGGCGGTCGGATTGGGAACGCCGGTACTTTGGGCGGAGGATTGCCAGATGCTGCTGCCGCCGGAGAAACAACAGGAGCATCTCTACGGCAGAAACTATCCGCCCTCCTCGAAACTGCGTATCTCGAAACGCGCCGCTGCCGACGGCTTTGCCGCGCTGGAGCGCAAGGATCTGAATAAGGCCATGACGGAGTTCAACCGCGCATGGCGGTTCCGGCAGGACAACCCCGTCGCCTATTGGGGCGCAGCCATCGTTTATTCGCTCCGCTCGGGAGAGCCCGGAAAGAAACCGGAGGAAGCGCTTTTGGATATCCGCAAGGCGCTGCGTCTTTTTGACCTTGCGGAAAAATATCTCGACCAAAGCGGTGCAGAAATGCGGAAAAATCTGCTCATGGATCGCGCGGCTGGTATTTACGCCGAAGCCAAAATTCTCAAGCGCCTGAACGATTCGGCGGCGGAGACGCGTTTTGCGGATGCCGAAAAGATCTGGTTGTCGATCTTGAAAAGTTCCGCTGCATCCACCCAACGCGGCAAACTGGTGCGCCAGAGGTGCTGTTGGCATTTGTACACACTTTACCGCGACTGGGGGAAAGCCGAATTGGCCGAGCGCTATCTGAAGCAAGTCGATCCCGAATTGCGCAAGATATTCGAAAAACCGTATTGATGTCCAAGGTCAAATCGGAGGTTGTTTGGCATAGTTAAACTCTGCCCGATGCCCTCCTGCATTTTGAGGCAGGAGGGCGCGCCCTCAGGTGTTTTTCAGCTAGATTTCGTTGCGCGGTGAAAAGCACCTTTCGCCAACTCTTGCCGTCCGCCCCAACCGATGCCCACTCCTTTTTTTCTGCTCTCGCGTCTTGAAATCGCCGCTGCCGCAATGTATTGTAACCCGGCAACGAAAACGGGAGGTCGATCATGCGCAAACTGTTATCGGCAATTATGCTCTTCGCGGTGGTGGTGCTGTCCGCGGGTGAAAAGACTTCGGCGCACCCGGCAGCGGGAGCGCCTGACGCGGCGGGCGCAATGTTCGAAGCTCTCGGCATACCGAAAGATCAGGTGCGCGAGGCGTGGCATACGCCGGAACTGAAACTCCGCGCCGCGCAATGGCGCGATACCAAATTGCGTTTCGAGTCCGGTAATATCGGGATCTATGAAGTGTGGGATCGCGAGCTTGCCGCGCTGCGGGCATTGATGGGCCAGCCTGAAGTCGCCGTATCGCCGCTGATGCCGGAGCTGCGTAGTGCGTATCTGGAGCGTCTTCGTCGGCAGTTGGACATGCTGAAAGCGGAGTATCAGGCGGGATTCATCGGGACGGATCCGATCCGGGAGAAGGAGTTGGAGATCTCCGAATTCCGCAAGCGGCACGGGCTTTCGGAAACCCCGCCGTCCGAGTGGAAGAAATCGGCGTTTGCACAATATCGCGCCGCCGCCGAGAAGGGCGATGCCGCGGCGCAGTTCGAATTGGGGTGCCGCCTTGGTTTCGGTTGGGGCGTCGAGGGAGACAACAGACCGGAAGCGGCAAAGTGGTTCGAAAAAGCCGCGGTGCAGGGGCACCCGACGGCGCGCGGGGCGTGTCTCATGTTCGGTTTCGGAGTCGGGAAAGACCTTGAACAGGCTGAGAAACTTTTCCGCGCCGAGTCGGAAAAAGGCGACGCGTGGGCGCAGCTGCTGTTGGGTATGTGCCGCTTGGAAAAGCGGGATGTAAGAGAAGCGGTAAGGTGGTTCCGCAAAGCCGCCTTGCAGGGCAACGCCGTCGCGCAGTTCAAACTGGCGGAACGTTATTTTTTCGGCGACGGGGGGATCGCGAAGGATCCCGCCGAAGCGGAAAAGTGGATTAAAAAATCGGCGGAACAGGGGTTCGAGCCGGCGCTCCGCGCTCTGGATGCGTGGAAACTTTGGAAACGGCCTCCCGACGTCAAGATCATCAAGCTCGAGACCGCCCGGTGATTTTCGACTGCTGAAAGGTGCGTCGCCCGCGGTAAAGGGAAACTGAATATGACCGGGGAGCGATGACCGCGAAAAAAAGTATGAGTAAATTTATGAATATCCTTAAATATTCAGCTTGCATTGCTGTCGCAACGGTCTTTTTTTGCGGTTGTTCAAAATATAATTATCCTGATATTTTTCCGTTTGATCATTCATTTTATGAACGGGCAAAGAAAATCAGAGGAATCAATGGTTATGAAGCGTTCATGTCAAATGCTGAATTTGAAGGCATGAAAGCCACTTTGAGGCAACATGGTTTTGTTGATTGGAAAGAATTGGGTGATCTATCATTTTATTCTCAGGATACAGCAGTAAACAGAAACTTTTTAGGCGTTCCGCATGGTGGTATGTTTTCTAAAAACGAAGCATCGGGCTTAGATGGAGAATTTCCGGTAATTCTTTATTTTTCCGATATTGGAAAAGTAGTTATTTTGATAGCAGATGGTATGATGTAAGGGAACAATTCTCTATGAGGCCCCCCCAGGAGCAGTCAATCCATTTCAAAATTCAATGTTTGATGTTCTGTCTGATGTTGTTTCCGGCGGTCTGACATTGCCAAACGCGATCTTGCGTATTCATCCCGTGTCTATTTTACGGTTTTTTTTATACAAACGGCATAATATATTGCAAAGCCGAGAGACAACAGCACATGAATGCTCTGCGGGCAGATGGCCATGTACAAATATTGGGGTGGCATTATTTTCAATATGCCGTTTAAAACAGCCACGATCACTGATATGATGAAAGAATACAATACCGCATATAAAAATGTCACGGCATAATAATATAGTATCAAAACTTTCCTGCCCGCCATGAAACAATAAGGAAGCGTTGCCAGCACCTCAAAGACGGAGGCGATATATGCAGGCATCCCCTTCGAGGCGGAGGGTTGCGATATATCTGTTTGAGTTACATAAAAAACCGGATGAAACATAAACAGGCATACAAATAATATCAGCACCATTGCGCATTTGGCGCCGGAGGGTCTCGTGTGGAAAAGGTGATCATAATCAATAAAAAAATGTTGCATGATCGTTTGCCTTTTGGGGTCGTATGCCATATCAATAATTGGTGGTGTCCGAAATTTCGCAACAATGAGGCTGGCTTGGCGTATTTTTTTTGCAAATCCACTCGGCGTGATGGGAATATATCGCCACAATGCGTTAAATGCAAATCCATTTTGCACGATCGCCCGATGGCGCACCGCGCGGCGGATCCCGGCCGGGAAGTTTCGCCTTGCATTTGCCGTTATCCGGCGCTATATTTCCCCAAACGGACGACGGCGGAGACCCGCCGCGAACGAAAGGAAATGCGATGCGGATCACCAAGGTGTTTCAGTTGCTGATGTCGCTTTTCGCCGGGGCGATGGCGTGCGAGGCGGGTGTGAACTTCTTCGAGTTTCCGGGCGGAGCGTACGCCCCCTACTGGGCGGAGCGTCCGCTCGAAGCCGGCGACACCGACGCCGAGTTCGCGGTGATCTTCGTCCACGGACTGAGCCGCCAGCCCCGGGATCAGTCGCCGACCCTCCGCGCGCTGACCCAAAACGATCCGCGCGCCGCCCGGGTGATCTTCGCCATGCCCGCGTTCTTCTCGCCCCGGAACCGCCCCGAAGAACTGAAGGACCGGATCGCCCTGTGGGACATCCGGGAGCATGACTGGCGGCGGGGCGATCTCTCCTTCGGCGAGGCGGGAATAAGTTCGTTCGCGGTGCTCGACCGAATGTACGAACTGCTGTCCGACCGCCAATGCTATCCGAAGTTGAAGCATATCCTGCTGTGCGGATTTTCCGCCGGCGGGCAGGTGGTCAACCGCTACGTCGCCGTCGGGCGGTTCGCGCGGAGCGCCCATCTGCAATACTCCTTCGCCGTGGGGGCGCCGTCGACCTATCTGTATCCGGACGGACGGCGGCCGACCGCGCAGGGAACGTTTTGCGAACCGGATCCCCCCGTGGCGGAGTGGGATTCGTGGCACCTCGGACTGCGTGACCGCAACCCCTATTCGCGGGACCTTTCCCGCGCGGAGATCTTCGCCAACCTGACGGCGCGCCCGACTCTGTACCTCTGCGGCGAGGCGGACGTGGAAAAAAGCGGACTGGCGATCTCCCCCGGCGCAATGACTCAGGGCGAGAACCGCTACCGGCGGTTCCTGAACTATCGGCGCTATGTCGGGCTCTTCCCGGAGTGGTCGCGGCAGTGCCGTTTTGTGTCGGTCCCGAAGTACGGGCACCAGTGGCGCGGAGTCGCCTCCGCCCCGGAGTTCGTGCGCCTCATCTTCGGCGAACGCGACTGATCCCGGAGGCATTGGTATGGGAGGGGATCCTCGCCCCCTCGCCCCAAGACGCCCCCGCCCCGCCGGAGGCGGGGCGGGGGGGCAGTTGAGATCAAACCGGCGCCGTGGCACGCTGGCGCGACTGCAAGCCGCCGTCGCGCGAATGAGCGCTCCGAACGGACACGAACGGACACGAACGGAGTGAGGTGGCTGGAAGTGCGCGCACTGATGTTGGTGCCACGCTGACGCGGAGGGGGCAAAAAGCGGGCGCTGGGGGCATTAATGCAGGGCTCCGCCCCGCACCCCACGGTGCGCTGGCGCCCCGAGCGGGGGCAGGCTTGGCGCCTTCCCCCGCACCCCCTGCTGCTTGCGTCAGGAAAGCAAGCCCGTTTGCAGACGATCCTTTAAATTCGAGCGGCCTGCGTTCGCCAGCCGCCACAAACTTGCGGCGGCTGCCTCACTCGCGGCCTTAATGCTCGGGTGCACTCGGCTGTCTTTTTGACCTGCAAAAAGCCAGCTTCGCTCGCCCCCTGCGCGCTCGGCGGCGACCGCCTCGCACGAAGCGGGTGCGGGCAGACGACCGTAATGGGTAAATTTAGCGCCCCCGCGAATTGGCGCTTGCGGCATTTCCCCGCCCGGCCGAAGGCGGGCGGCTGCCCCCGCTTATACTCGCCGCAGCACTTATTTTATCGCCGCCCCCCAACACCGCAAACACCAGCGTGCGACTGCCAGCAACGTACACACCGACGGAGGGCGAACCATAAAATACGGGTAACGTGACCCATAGCAAAGACCCGATCCTTGATTCGCCATAAAAGGCGGGTCAAGGTCGAGGGATTTGCGGTGGCCGAGGCGACTTCCGACTGTGGCGGTTTTTCCAAACCTCTGCCGACAGAGGGGGACGCTTCCCGGCGTTGCCGTTAGGCAAAAGTCCGGGAACGTCAACCCCTTTCCGCTTGCTCTATTTAAAGTAGCGGAAAAATGCGTCAGCATTTTTCTCGGGTTGCAAGGTGAAAACCTTGCCGAGGGGCGTGGGGGCGAGGAGCCCCCACATCTTCACATATCACCCCAATGCCCCATGTCCGTTGCGAAGATCGGTTTTCCGCCGAAAAAAAAAGTAGTGCGGCGTGGGGGTTGGAACTTGATATAATGGGGGAGGGGCTTTAAATTTAAGCGGTGCCGCGGAGCGCGGCGGGCAGGGGAGAAAAAAACAACGGATCGAAATATGCGCAAACGGGTAAGGATCTACCGTCTGCTGGGTGTGGCGGTGCTGGTGCTGTTCGCGTTGGCGACCGCCCAGTCGGAGATCGGGATGTCGGGGAACGAGGCGAGCCGTCTGGCGACGGTGCAGGCGGTGGCGGAGCAGCACACTTTCGCGATCGAGCGGACGAATTTCCGCACCGTCGACAAACTTTACTTTGACGGGCACTTGTACTCGGACAAGCCGCCGTTTCTGGCGTGGGCGGTCGGCATGGGGCTGCGGCCGGTGCTGGCGGTGACGGGGTGGAATTTCAGCGACGACTACCATTGGCTCGTCTATCTGGTGGATCTGGTGACGGGGGGCGGGGTGAACGTGGTGCTTTTTCTGTGGCTTTTCAACTTGTTCCGGCGCGTCCGGAAGGGGAGCGTGGAGGCGAAGTTTCTGCTGGCGCTGGGGAGTGTGGCGGGCAGTTGGCTGTTGAGTTACTCGGTGGTGATCAACAATCACACTCCGGCGGCGCTGTGTGTGCTGGGGGCGTACATCGCGCTCGGCAAGTTCGAGCGGCGGCCGACGTACGCGGCGGCGGCGCTGGCGGCGCTGGCGTGCGGGGTGCTGGGGGCGCTGGAGATCCCCGGCGGGGTGATCTTCGGTCTGGCGCTGATCCCGGCGCTGGCGCTGAGTTCTCCGGCGGAGAAGCGCGCGGAGTACGTGCTGACGGCGATGTGCGTGGTGTCGTTGTCGGCGTTGTTCGTGTTCGGGCTGAATTATTTTGCGTACCGTCGATCGCTGCCGCTGTACATCGCTCCGGGGGGGAGTTATTCGCCCGGGGTGGGGCAGAAGTCGTTGTGGGGGTATGCGGCGGAGTGTCTTTTCACCTGCCGGGGGGTGTTCAGTTACCAGCCGTTTCTGCTGCTGGCGCTGCCGGGGGTATGGCTGCGGCGGCGTCGGACCGGCGCCGCCGAGTGGAGCATGCTGGCGGCGACGGCGGTGTTTGCGCTCTTCTACCTGATGCTCACCAACGAATACGGGGGGGCGGCGTACGGGTTCCGTTATCTGATCCCGGTGATCCCGGTCTGGAGTTTTTGGGCGGGTCGGCTGGTGCTGGAGTCTCCCCGGCGGCGGTGGTGCGGAGCGTTGGCGGCGCTGCTGATACTGTGGGGCGTCGTCACGTCGCTCGCGGGGGCGTACAACCCGTTCTGCTTTGCGTTCGAGGGCTACCGGACGCCGCCGGGGCACTTCAGCCGGAGCGTGCGTTCGACGTTCGGGGGCAACGTATTGTGCTGGAGTTACGCGCACTTTCCCGCTTCGCGGTGGACGCGGGCTTTGCGGCGTTACTACGGCGAACGGGCGTCGTGGGAGCATCTGCATTGGTCGTTCGTCAGCATGAAGGACATCCCCCGGCTGGCGCGATTGCGCGGGGAACTGGAAAGCGCTGTTGAAAAAGCCGCCGACAAATAGTATTTTATAAGACGGTCGGACAATATTCGTACAATACTTGAAAATACCATTGACGAACGGAGGATCTGAAATGAAAAAAGTGCGGGTCGCGGTTTTCGGTGCGAGCGGTTATGCGGGCGAGGAACTGCTGCGGATACTGCTGCGCCATCCCAACGCGGAGATCACGGCGGTGACGTCGCGCAAGAACGCGGGCGAGCCGGTGTCGAACGTGTTTCCCCGGTACACGGGGCTGAAGCTCGACTTCCGCGCGCCGGACGTGGCGGAGATCGCCAAGAATTGCGACGCCGCCATCCTCGCGCTGCCCCACGGTCTCGCCGCGGAGTACGCCTCTCCGCTGATCGCGGCGGGGATCAAGGTCTTCGACATCTCGGCGGATTTCCGGCTGCGGAGCACCGCCAAGTACAAGGAATACTACAAGGTCGACCATCCGGCGCCGGAACTTTTGAGCCGGGCGGTCTACGGTCTGCCCGAGCGCTACCGCGAGCAGCTGCGCACCGCCGATCTGGTCGCCTGCGCGGGGTGCTATCCCACCAGCATCATCCTGCCGTCGACGGCGATCCTCGCGGCGGGGATCGCCTCGCCCAAGGGGATCGTGGCGTCGAGCTGCTCGGGGGTGTCGGGGGCGGGCCGCAAGGTCGATCTGCCGTACATCTTCCCGGAGTGCAACGAGAACGTCAAGGCGTACGGCGTGGTCGGTCACCGGCACCTGCCCGAGATCGAGCAGGAACTCGCGGTGGCGGCGGGGGTGGACGAGATCGCGATGAACTTCATCCCGCACCTCGTGCCGATGAATCGGGGCATCAACTCGACGATCCTCTTCGACGCGAAGGCGGGGGTCACGCTCGAAGACGTGGGCAAGGCGCTCACCGACGCCTACGGGTCGGAGCAGTTCGTCCGCATACTGCCCGCGAAGCGCACCTGCGAGACCAAGTACGTCTTCATGACCAACACCTGCGAGATCGGTTACAACCTCGATCCGCACACCGGCAAGATCATCATCACCAGCGCCATCGACAATCTGACCAAGGGCGCGGCGGGGCAGGCGGTGCAGTGCATGAACATCCGCTTCGGGTTGGACGAGGCGGCGGGTCTGTTGTGAAGTGAAGAAGATCTGGATCATCGCCGGGGAGGCCTCCGGCGATCTCTACGGAGCGAATCTGGCGCGGGAACTCCGGTCGATCGCCGCGGCGCGCGGCGAGGAACTGGAAATTTCCGGCATGGGCGGTCCGCGGATGATCCAAGCCGGGATTCCGGTGCTGGTCGATTCGACCGAACTCGGGGTGATGGGCGTTTTCGAGGTGCTGAAGATGCTCTTCACCTTCGTCGGGGTCTTCCGCAAACTGCTCCGCGCGGCGAAACGCGAACGCCCGGACGCGGTGATCCTGATCGACTATCCGGGCTTCAATCTGCGCTTCGCGAAGGCGCTGTACCGGGAGAACATCCCGGTGGTGTGGTATGTTTCGCCGCAGGTCTGGGTGTGGGGCAAGCGGCGTAAGCCGGTGCTGGCGCGGGTCTGCTCCAAGATGCTGGTGATCTTCCCGTTCGAGACGGAGGTCTACGCGGATACCCGGCTCGACACCGAGTTCGTGGGGCATCCGCTGATCGACATCGTCTCCGAACGCACCGATCTGGCGATCCGGCGCGCGGAGGATACGGTGCTTCTGCTGCCGGGCAGCCGCGGCATGGAGGTCGAACGGCTGCTGGAACCGATGCTGCAAACCGTGCTGGAACTCGGCTCCCGGCGGCGGGAACTGAAATTTCACCTCGCCGCCCCGCGGGAAAAGATCGCCGCGGTGTGCCGGCGGATCATCGAACGCTTCCGCCGCCGCCACCCGGAACTGCCGAACGTGGAACTCTCGGTCGGCGACACCGGCTACTGGCTCCAGCGCGCGGGGTGCGGGCTCGCGTCGAGCGGGACCGTGACCGTCGAAGCGGCAGTCGCGGGACTGCCGCTCGTGGTCGGCTACAAACTCAACTATCTGACGCTGCTGCTCGCCTCGGTGCTGGTCAAACTGTACCGGGGATTCTTCACCATGACCAACATCATCGCGGGGCGCGCGGTCTATCAGGAGTTTCTGCAATGGCGCTTCGCGCCGAGGCATCTCGTGCCGGCGCTGGAGGCGATCCTGCCCGGCGGCTCGCGCCGCGCGGAGGTCGAGGCGGGGATGACCGAGGTGCGCCACGCCCTCTCCGCCAGGAGCGGCAACGCGGCGCGGCAGGCGGCGCTCGCCTGCTGGGACGTCGCTGAACATCGGACGGAGGCGGGGACGAAATGACGGCGCAGATCTTCACGCTGCTCCTCGGCGTCGCCGGGGCGGTGCTTCTGTGCTTCGGCGCGGACGGTCTGGTGCGCGGCGGAGCGGCGCTGGCGCGCCTCGCCAAAGTGCCGACGCTGGTGATCGGGCTGACGGTGGTCGCGTTCGGCACGAGCGCGCCCGAACTGGTGGTGAGCATCGACGCGGCACTGCGCGGCGCGGGGGATATTTCGATCGGCAACGTGGTCGGGTCGAACATCTGCAACATCGCGCTGATCCTCGGGGTGAGCGCGCTGGTGCGACCGCTGCCGGTGAACAAGTCGCTCTTCAAACTCGATCTGCCCGTGATGGCGGCGTCGACGCTGCTCTTGAGCGTGTGGTGCTTCTTCGCGGGTGGGATCGGGCGCGCGGGCGGCGGATTCTTCTTTTTGATGCTCTGTGCCTACCTCGCCAAGCGCCTTTACGATGCGCGTCACGACCCCGCCGACGCCGCCGCGCTCGCGGCGGAGGCGGAGGAGGCTCCCACGATGCGCTGGTACACGGCGGCGGGGCTGACGCTGCTCTCGATCGCGATGCTGATCATCGGCGCCAAATTCTTCGTGAACGGGGCGGTCGTCGCGGCGCGTCTCGCCAAGGTCTCCGAGGCGGTGATCGGGCTGACGGTGGTCGCGCTGGGAACGAGCCTGCCGGAACTGGCGACGAGCGTCGCCGCCGCCCGCCGGGGCGAATGCGACATCGCGGTCGGCAACGTGATCGGCTCCAACTTGTTCAACGTGCTGTGCATCCTCGGCGTGTCGCCGCTCGTGTCGCCGATCCGGACCGCCGGGATCAACCTCTTCGACCTCGGCGCGATGTGTGTGGCGACCGGGGTGCTGTGGGCGATGATGCTCACGGGAAGGAGTATTTCGCGCCGCGAGGGCGGAGTGCTGCTGGCTTTGTATCTCGTGTACGTCGCCAAACTCGCGGCGTTTCCGGCGTGGGGAGCGTGGAACTGGCGATGATAAAACTCGGGATACTGGGCAGCGGCAGCGCGGGCAACTCGCTCGTGCTGGTAGACGAGGACGGAGGAGCATTGATCGTCGACGACGGCTTTTCGCGGCGCGAGACGCTGGCGCGTCTCGCGCAACTGCGGATCGCCCCCGAGCGGCTGATCGGGATGCTGCTCACCCACGACCACACCGACCATTCGCAGGGGTGCCGGGTGCTGTGCGATTCGCTGGGCATCCCGCTGTACACCACCTGCAGAACGGCGGAGTTCCTGCTGCGCAAGGGGAAACTCCCGTCGAAGGTGCTGACCTTCGAGCCGGGGAACCAATTTCTGGTCGGTTCGTTCGAGGTGCGGTCGTTCGCGGTGCACCACGACGCCGAGGAGCCGGTGGGCTTCGTGATCGGCGCCTCGGGGGTGCGGATCGGCGTCGCCACCGATCTGGGCGAAGTCAACGCCGTCGCGCGCCGGAACCTCCGCGACTGCGACGCGCTGGTGCTCGAGAGCAACTACGACCGGCAGATGCTCCGCGATTCCGAGCGCACACTCTACCTCAAACGGCGGATCGCCGGCGCGATCGGCCATCTGGACAACCGGATGACCGCGGCGGCGCTGGACGATCTCGTGACCGAACGCACCCGGCTGCTGCTTCTGGCGCACATCAGCCGCGAGTGCAACAAGCCCGAGATCGCGCTCTCGACCTGCCGGGAGCGGCTGGAACGGCTCGGGCGGCGGGATGTCGAAGTCGTACCCCTGCGTCAGGACGCGCCCTCCGGGGTCTTCGATCTGCGGGAGGTGACGCCATGAGCGACGCGCCCGCCGAACTCAAGATCAGCTGCCGCAACTGCGGCGTCCGGCTGGATGTCAGCGAACTGGAACCCTTTACCGTGGTCGAGTGCCCAGGCTGCGGCACCCGGCTGCGGATCCCCAAACGCTTCGACCGCTATATCCTCGAAAAGGTCTGCGGCCGCGGGACCCACACCATCGTCTACCGGGCGCAGGATCCGCGGCTCGGGCGGCGGGTGGCGGTCAAGGTGCTGAACGCCTCCGGGAGCGACGCGGAGGAACTGGGCGAGCGCTTCCTCGCCGAGGCGAAACTCGTCGCCCGCCTCAACCATCCCGGCATCCTGCCCATCTACAACTGCGCGAAACTCGACGGAAAACCCTACCTCGTGACCCGGTTCATGGAGTGGGGCGACCTCGAAAACCTGCGCGCGCGCGGCGAACTCCCGCCGCCCGGAACGCTGCTGCGGATCGTAACGCGGATCGCGGAGGCGCTTCAGTACGCGAACCAAAGCGCCAGGGTCGTCCACCACGACGTGAAGCCCGGCAACATCCTGCTCGCGCAGGACTACGAGGCGCGGCTCGGCGACTTCGACCTCGCGGACGTGCGCGAACTCCGCGACCTGTCGCCGTGCCTCGGCTTGGGGACCCCTGCCTACGCCAGCCCCGAACGGCTCTACCACGGCGGCGAGGATGTGCGCGGCGACATCTTCAGTCTGGGGGTGACGCTCTACGACCTGCTGGGGGGCGCGCTGCCCTTCGGCGGGGAGGGGAATACGGACGAACTCTACGAACGCCGCCGCGAGATGGCGTTCCCGGCGCTTTCGACTCTGCGCCCGGAACTGCCGCGGGAACTCTCGGACCTCGTGACGTCGATGCTCGACTTTTCGCCGGAGCGCCGTCCCGGTTACGTCGCGATCCTCCGGGTGCTGAACGACTGCCTCCGCACGATGTGACGCCGCCCCCCGGTCAGTTCCGGAGCTTCAGCGGGATCCACGCGGGGCGGAAGGTTGTGCAGACGTCCTGCCGCGTGACCGGCTCCGCCGCGCCGGGAGAAAGATCCGCCGTGTAGGTCGAGCGGTAGATCCCGTCCAGTATGAACGACTCGATCACGAGTTTGTCCCCCTGCCACGCCGCCGATGCCGCCGTCGGATGCGCCGCATGGTCGAGCAGCCGGAGCGTGCCGTATGCGAACTTCCCGAATCCTGCGCGCAGCTGCTCCGCCCGCCCGTCCGCGAAGTTGAAGGTCAACGCGCACTCCTCCGGCTCCGCCTCAAGTACGCAATGGGTTATCCCCGCCGCGTTTTCCGCGAACGCGAAGGTCCGGCGTTCCCGGCGCGGCGCCGCACCCGCGTCGGAAACGGCGGTCGGCATCTCCCACGCCGCGACCGCCGCGCGCAGTTCCGCCAGCTCCGCCGGAGCCGCCGCGAGCGGTCCCGGCGCAAGGTGCGGCACGACCTCCTCCCACAGCGCCGTCAGGATCCGCTGCATGTGCGGCGTGGCGGAGTTGGTCGTGAGCACCAGATCGAACTCCGGCAGCACCACCGCGTACTGCCCCGCCGCCCCGTCGCAGCGGTAGCCGTAGGTCGACTTCCAGAACTGGTAGCCGTAGCCGAGTTTCCAATCCGGCTTGGTGTTCATCGAGTTGTCCGCGTGCGGGCGCGTCGCCTCTGCGAGGTACTCTTGCGGGATGAGTTCTCTCCCGTCGTACACCCCGCCCTGCCGCAGCAGTTCCCCGAACTTCGCCAGGTCGCGGGGCTTGAGGTACAGCCCCCAGCCGCCCAGATTGGTCCCGCGCGGGCAGCACTCCCAGACGCCGGGGATTATCCCGAGCGGCTCGAAGAGCCGGGGCCGCAGATACTCGCGCACGTTTTCCCCCGTCACCCGGCGCAGCAGCGCCGAAAGCATGTAGGTCGCCCCCGAGTTGTAGGCGAAAGTCGTCCCCGGATCGTACTCGGGAACGAGCGAAAAGTAGGCCCGCACCCAGTCCCCGTCCGGAGCCGCCAGCATCCGCCGCACCGTACACGCCGCGAATCCCGACCGCATCGACAGCAGATCGGCGAGGCGCGTCGCCGCCAGCCGCGGATGCGCCGTCTTCGCGTACTCGGGAAAGTAGTCGACGAGCCGGTCCGCGATCTTCAATCGACCCTCGCGCTGCGCCATGCCGATCGCCGCCGAGACGAAACTTTTGCTCACCGAGAAGATCTGGTGCGGCAGGTCGAACGTGTAGGGCTTGCGCACCCCCTCCAGCACGACTTTCCCGCGGCGCAGCAGCATCAGCGTATGAACGAAGTCGATCTCCTCCAGACGGGCGACGAATCTCCGCAGCGCCGCCGACGGTATGCCCAGCGCCTCCGGTGTGTCGTATTCAAAAGTGTACATCGCAGTTATACCTCCACGTCCGATTTCAGATGTCGATAAGGTTATTGTTTTTATTTTTATTTTTGGCGTCAATCGCGCGTATCGGCGTTCGTGGCGGCTGCTCGCCCCTGCCCCCCGGCAGGTCGCGCCCTGCACCTGCCCGGCTCCGCCTCTTATGGCGCAGCCGAGCTTATGCTCCACGCGCGTAACTTGCAGTAGAAAAACCGTCCGAAGATCTCACTCCTCGCGTTTCAGCACCAACGCGGTGCGGCTGGGCAAGTAGAGCGAGAGTTTGGCTCCGTCGCTCCGCGGCAGCGTGAAGTAACGCTGGTCCGGCGTCCGCCGGCCGAAGCCGCCGTACTCCCGCGCATCGCTGTCGAGGATCGTCGCGTAACTCCCCGGCAGCGCCTCCACCTCGAAGTCCGCGTACGAGCGGTCCGGGCTGAAGTTGAAGCCGAACCAGTACCCGTTCCGCTCGAAGAAGAGCAATTGTTTTTCCTCGTCGATGCGCACCGTCTGCACCACGCTCCGGTAAAATCCCGGCGCGCCGATGAGATCGAGCATCGCCCGGTCGAAGGCGCTCAATTCCCCGAAGCGCAGGGCGGGATCCTCCGCCAGACTCCACTGGCGGCGGGCGTGATCGTAACTCCAATGGTTGCCTTCGCGCGGGAAGTCGATCCACTCCGGGTGGCCGAACTCGTTGCCCATGAAGTTCAAGTACCCGTCCCCCGCCGTCGCCGCCGTCGCCAGCCGCACCAACTTGTGCAGCGCCACCGCCCGGTCGATCCGCGGATCGCCCGAATTTTTGTGCATCGCATGGTACATCGCGTCGCCCGCCAGCCGGAAGATCGCCGTCTGCCCCCCGACCAGCGCCTGATCGTGGCACTCCACGTAGCCGATCGACCGCTCGTCGCGCCGCCGGTTCGTGAGTTCGCCGTACAGACGGAACATGCTCCACTCTTCGTCCGGCTGATCGAAGAGTTTGAACCACAGGTCGGTCACCCCCATCGCCAGCCGGAAGTCGAAGCCGATCCCCGCCGGATTCGCCAGCCCCGGCATGCCGCTCACATCCTCGGCGACGGTCACGGCGTCCGGACGCACCGCGTGGATCACCCGGTTGGCGAGCGTCAGATACGCCACCGCGTCCTCGTCGACGTCGCTCCCGAAGTAGTCGCCGTAGCCGGAAAACGCCTTGCCCAGCCCGTGGTGAAAGTAGAGCATGCTCGTCACCCCGTCGAAGCGGAAGCCGTCGATGCGGAACTCGTCGAGGAAGAACCGCACGTTCGAGAGCAGAAAGTGCAGCGTCTCCGCTTTGCCGTAGTCGAAGCAGAGCGAATCCCACGCCGGGTGTTCGCCGCGCCCCCCCGTGTGGAAGTAGGTCTCGCGGCGGCCGTCGATCGCGGCGATCCCCTCGACTTCGTTCTTCACCGCGTGCGAGTGCACGAGGTCGATTAGGACGCGCAGTCCCAGTCCGTGCGCCGCGTCGACGAGTTCCTTGAACTCCTCCGGCGTGCCGAAGCGCCCCGCGACCGCGTAGAAGTTGGCGACGTGGTAGCCGAAACTGCCGTAGTAGGGGTGCCCCGGTATCGCCATCAGCTGCACCGTGTTGTACCCGGCCCGGACGATGCGCGGCAGCATGTGCTCGCGGAACTCGGCAAAGGTGGCGACAGCGGGCTTTTCCCCCGCCATGCCGACGTGGGCTTCATAGATGAGCTGCGCCTCGGGACGCGGCGGCGGAGCGTGGCGGAAGCGGTAGTGCTCCAATGGCGGCACCACGGCGGAAAAGCGCAAGGTGTCGGGATCCTGCGCCACGTTGCGCGCGTAGGCAGGGATCCGCTCGCCGGAGCCGCCGCGCCAGCGGACGTGCAGCAGATAGTGCATCCCGGGCCGGAGCGCGTCGGCGGGGAGTTCGAGTTCCCACGCGCCGTTATCCGCCCGGCGCAGGGAAAAGCGCTCCTCCTCGCGCCAGTCGCTGAAGTCGCCGACGAGGAAGAGCTTTTCCGCGTGCGGGGCGTACTCCCGGAAGATCCAGTTTCTGCCGCGCCGGTGCAGCCCGTAGTATTCGTGGGCGCAGGCGAACTCCGCGAGGCTCATCCGCCCCTGCGTGAGCCGCGCTTCGAGCGCGTCGGCGCGCTCCCGGCGCGCCGCGAGGCGCGGCAGATACGGCGCGAGGTACGGATCGCTCCCGAGCGCCGTCGGCAGGTTCGCCCGCCGCGGCGTCCGTTTGCCGCCGTCCGCCGCCGCGCCGTTCATGAGCCGGACACCGGAGTCGGCACCAGCGGCCGCGCCAGCATCTTTTCGTAGATGTCGATGTAATGCTGGGCGGTGACCCGGTAGTTGAAGCGGCTCGCGGCTTCGATCATGATCCGCTCGATCTCGCGCGACTTGACCTCAGCGGGGCGGCGGTGGAACTCCATCGCCTGATCGATCGCCCACTTGAGCCCGCAGCTGTCGTAGATGTCGAAGCGGAAACCGTTGCCGGTGTGGTTGTCGACATCCAGCACCTCCACCGTGTCGTGGAGCCCGCCGGTATTGTGGACGACCGGCAGACTGCCGTAGCGCTGGCAACTCATCTGCGGCAGACCGCACGGCTCGAAGAGCGACGGCATCAGGATGAAATCCGACCCCGCCATCCCCTGCCGCGACAGCTCCTCGTCGAAGTCGCAGACCGTGACCCGGTCGTAGAAGCCGTGGAACGCCACGATGTCGCGGAAAACATGCTGGTAACTGCCGTTGGCGACGATGGCGATCTGCAGATTGGCGTCGTAGTATTTGTGGATGATGTCGTAGAGCGACTCGGCGAGCAGCGTACACCCCTTCTGCACCGGGTCGAGGCGGTTCGGCCACAGGAACAGCGGCGCGTTCTGGTCGACCTTCAGCCCGGTGCGCTCCTGAAACGCGATTTTGTTGACCTGCTTCGCGGTCGCCTGATGGGTGTGGTCGAACTTCATCACGATGTACGGATCGACCTCGGGCGAGCAGTCCTCGTCCGGGGAGTTCAGGATCCCCGACGCGCACCCCGAGCGGTACTTGTTGATGATCTCGGCGCGGATCCACGGCGGGATGAAGTCGTGCCACCCCTCGACGACCTCGCGCAGAAACGTCGGGCTGACCGTGTTGATGAAGTGCGCGGCGAAGATGCCGCTCGTCAGCATGTCCACATGGTTCGCGGCGCGCGTTTCCTCGTAGTTCACCGGCTGGCGCTCGTAGTAGAGGTCGTTCCAGAACTGCGCCGCGTCGATGCCGCGGTCCTCGATCTCCGCCAGCGTGGTCTTGCTGGTGTGGATGTTGTGCACGGTGAAGAGGCACGGGATCCCCATCCGCCGCGCGGCGGCGGGGACGAGGCCGGTCATCCAGTCGTTGCAGTGGATCAGATCCGGCTCGACCGAGGGGATGATGTTGTTGATCACCTCGCGCTGGAACGCCAGCGCCTGCCGCATCGTATCGTGCGAATAGTTGCTGTAGACCCGGTCGCAGTAGTAGAAGATCCGATCCTCCGCCAGGTGGATGCGGCTGTTCGACAGATGGCTCATGTACACCCGCAGCTCGTCGCTGATGAGTTTGCCGACGTCGACGTGGAACATCTGGCGGTAGTGCGGCAGCGCCACATGGACGTCCGCCCCCTGTTTGAAGAGCGCCGCCACCAGACTCGCCGACACGTCCGCCATGCCCCCCGCCTTGGCGTGGAGGTAGTGGCTGTAGTTGCCCATGCCCTCCGGCAGATAGGTGATTTCCGGGGTCACGACCAGTATTCGCGGATTCTTCCGATCTTTACGCATGGTTTTCAGTTTTCCGTTTTCGCCGGTGCGTCCCGAAATTTACTTGGGCCAGCACATGAATCCCGGCACGCTGTTGTCCCACTCGGTGCCGGCGGCCTTGATCCGGGCGGTCAGTCCGAAGCGCCCCGCCGAACGGCAGACCACTTCGCCGCCGTAGACGGAGACGCCGTCGTTTCGGCGTTCGATCAGTTTCAGCGCCGTGGAGTAGCCCTCGACGATCCGGTTGTGGACGTCCGCCGCGCCGCTGTAGGCGTCGACCTCGACCCGTTCGGGCGGCAGGTCGTCGAGGCGCGCCTCGACGGTGAGGCGGATCTTGTCGCCGACGTGGATGTTCTCCAGTTCGCCGACCACCACCGGATTGCCGATCGAGATGCGGCGGTTGCCGAAGTATTCGACCAGCACCTTCTTTTCCCCGACCAGTTTGCGGGCGACGGCGGCGTTGTCGGCGGTGAGCCGCACATACTCCCTGGCGGCGGGGGTGTAGAAGTCGCGGTCGTAGTCGCGGACCATCCGGATGCTCGAGAACTGCCCGAGCCCGGTGATGATCGATTCGCGCATCCGTTCGATCCAGCGCAGCGGCAGATCGTCGCCGTTGCGGTCGTAGAAACACGGGATGATCTCGCTCTCCAGCAGATTGAAGAGCTGCTGCGAGTCGAAGTTGTCCTGATCCTCGTCGTTGGTGTAGTAGTTCATCGTCTCGATCGCCCAGCCGTTGGCGCCGTCGTAGGCCTCCGCCCACCAGCCGTCGAGGATGCTGCAGTTGATCACGCCGTTGATCGCCGCTTTCATGCCGCTGGTGCCGCTGGCCTCCTGCGGGCGGCGCGGGGTGTTGAGCCACACGTCGACGCCGCTGACCAGTTTGCGCGCCATGCCGATGTCGTAGTTTTCCAGGAACACGAAGCGGTCCTGCACGTTTTCGCGCTGGCTGAACTGGATCAGATCCTTGATCAGCTGCTTGCCCTCGTTGTCGGCGGGGTGCGCCTTGCCCGCGAAGACGAACTGCACCGGACGGGTCTTGTTCTTGAGCATGCCGAGCAGCCGCTGCTGGTCGCGCAACAGCAGCGTGCCGCGCTTGTAGGTCGCAAAGCGGCGGGCGAAGCCGATGGTCAGCACGTCCGGCTGGAGGATCGTCTTGGGGCGCGGCGCCGAGGCCCCGCCGTTTTCGAGTTGGTAGCGGCACCCCTGATGCGCCATGCGGCGGCGGATCTTGCTCACGAGCGACTGGCGGCAGCGATCGTGCGCCAGCCACAACTCCTCGGCGGGGATCCCTTCGACGCTCTCCCGCAGCTGCTCCATGTCGGGGTGGGCGAGCCAGCGCGGAGTCAGATAGCGCTCGTAGAGTTCCCACATCCGCGACGACATCCACGACGCCACATGCACGCCGTTGGTGATGTGCCGGATCGGGATCTCCGACAGCGAGCGCTCGGGCCACAGGTGCTGCCACATCTCGCGGGCGACTTCGCCGTGGAGTTTGCTCACGCCGTTGCTGAAGTTGGCGGCGAGGCGCAGCCCGAAGACCGTCATCGACATCTCGCCCGAACGGTCGCGCTCGCCGATCGGGATGCCCCACCGGATCACCCGGTTCACGTCCAGCTGCGCCTCGGCGGCGAAGACCTCGAGGTACGGGCGCACCAGATTGATGTCGAAGACCTCGTTCCCCGCCGGGACCGGCGTGTGCGTCGTGAAGATGTTGGAGCGCCACACCGTCTCCAGCGCCGTGTCGGGGTCGTAGTGGTCGTGATTCACCAGATGGGCGATCCGCGCCAGCGACATGAATCCCGCGTGTCCCTCGTTCATGTGGCACACCTCGGGCACGCAGCCCAGCGCCGTGAGCGCCTTGAAGCCGCCGATGCCGAGCAACAGTTCCTGATGGAGGCGCATCCGCTTGTCGCCGCCGTAGAGCCGCCAGGTGATCTCGCGCAGTTCGGGCGGGTTCTGGGGCAGTTCGGTGTCGAGCAGCACCAGCGGGATGTTGCCGACCCAGAGGATCCACGGGGCGAAGAAGAGTTCGCGGTCGCCGAGGCGCATCGAGCAGGTGACTTCGTTGCCGTCGGTGTCGCGTCCGCGCACCACCGGCAGGTCGTGGATCTCGGAGACGGGATAGTGTTCGTTCTGCCAGCCGGTACGGTCGAGCACCTGCCGGAAGTAGCCCTGCCGATAGAGCAGCCCCACCGCCACCAGCGGCAGTTTGAGGTCGCTCGCGGCTTTCAGGTGGTCGCCGGCGAGGACGCCGAGGCCGCCCGAAAAGATGCGGATGCTCTCGTGGATGCCGAATTCGAGCGAGAAGTACGCGATCTTGCGCCCGGCGACGCGCAGGTCGCCGTTATTGGTCTCGCGCTCGTACTCCTTGCGGACGCTGTCCAGCAGCCGCAGGTAGCTCACGTCGTGCGCGAGTTCTTCGAGGCGGCTCTGCGGCACCCGGCGCAGAAAGGTCTTGGCGCTGCCGGCAAGTTCCCGCCACAGCCCCGCGTCGATGCGCATGAAGAGGTCGATCGCCGCCGGATGCCAGCACCACCAGATGTTGTTGGTCAGTTCTTCGAGGAATTTCAGCTCGCCGGGGATGCGCGGCGCCACGTTGTAAAGTTGAATCGCCATGATGTCGGTGTGGGACGGGTGGCGCTCCGTTCATTTTTATCGCGCCGCGCGCACTGCCGCGCGCGGGGAGGGACGCCGCCCGAAAGATGAAGTTTTCTTTTTTGTTTTCAGATCGTTTTCAGATCGTTTTTTTATGCGTCGTCGGCGGCTCCTCACTTGGCGGGAGTTACCGTCAGCAGACTGTTCAACGTGCCGAAGTCGTTGGGGACGAAGTTCGGATTGGCGGCGTCGAGCCGCCATTCGCCGTCCACGACGAACTTGTATTCGTACTCGCCCGGAGCCAGCAATATCCGCGCCGTGTAGACGCCGCGCCCCTGTTTGTCATTCAATTTGTATTGGGGCTGCCAATCGCTGAAACTGCCGGCGACGAAGACCTGCCGCCCCGGAACGTCCTCCAGTTTGAACAGCACATTGCGGCGCGCGGTTCGGGTCGTATTTTTTTTCGCCATCGTTTGTCCTCCTTAGCGGGGTGACTTGCCTTCTGCGCGAGTGCCAATGGGCAAATTCGCTATTGTCCAAATACTTAATATACGACATCGACGGGGGTTTGTCAATACCGCCCCCCCATCGCGCACCGGTCGTGAGCGGAAAGTTTTTTGTTAAATCATTGCCCGGCGGGATGGACTGCCATTGCATTTTAATCAACGCTGATGCAGCATATTCGCGGCGAATTTAAAGAAGTTGCCGCACCGCGACGAAAAAATGTCTTTGCCTCCTGCTTCGCCACTGTGCGTATCCCGGGCGTCATTTTCATTGCCGCCCGCTCCGCCTGTGTGCGCCGCCCGGACGGCATTTTCATTGCCGCCCGCTCCGCCTGTGTGCGCCGCCCGGACGGCATTTTTATTCCTGACCGGGGCTTGAATAATCTCCCGTGCGCGTATATAATAAACAAAATGCACGCAAGGAGCGTTTGGGACGATGGAACAGGAAAAAAAAGTCGAGGAGATGTCCTTCGAGGAGGCGATGGCGGAGCTGGACGCTCTGGTGCGCGCCTCCGAAAGCGGCAAGGTCCCGCTGGACGACATGCTGTCGCGTCTGGAACGCGGCAATAAACTCGCCGCCTTCTGCCGGAGCAAACTCGGCGAATTGGAGCGGCGCATCGAGATCCTCACCGGCGGCAAGGGCGACGCTCCCGAGTGGAGCGGTTTCGATCCCGGCCCGTCAACCAGGGAGATTTGACGGATATGAAGAAGTCGTGGTTTTGGTTGTCGCTGGCGGCGCTGTGCGTCGCGCCGCGTCTGACGGCGGAGACGGTGCGCTTCCGTTCGGGCGAGATCCTCGCCGCCGAGTTGTCGGGCGCTTTGCCCTACATCATGAACCGGGACGCCGCCGATCTCGCCGATCTGCCGGAGCAGCGGGTCTACGCCGCGCTGACGGTCTCGCTCGACCCGGGGCGCAAGATCAGCATTTACGACTACTCGCTCAAAGTTTCGGGGACCAAGTACCGCTGCATCGCGCTCCAGAACGGCAACAACACCATCGACGGCGCGAAGTTCGAGTGTTCGGGCGGCGGGCGCAACGCCCGCTGCACGCTGTTCTTCGCGCTGAACGCAAGCGAAGTCGGCACCGGCGGCAGCGACCGGCTGCGGCTGGTCTGCAACGTGCCGCCCAATCCGGGCAGCGAACAGGTGGTGGTCTTCGTGAACCGCGGCGCCGAAGGGTTCACTCCGGGGCGCGACATCCCGGATTCCGGCATGGTGTCGACCGGCAAATGACCGCGTACGCTCCGCTTTTCATCCCCGCCTCGCGCCGCGAAATGGAGGCGGCGGGCTTCGACGAACTGGACATCCTGCTCATCACCGGCGACTGCTACGTCGATCATCCGTCGTTCGGCGTCGCGGTGATCGGGCGGCTGCTGCTCTCGCTCGGCTACCGGGTGGGGATCATCGCCCAGCCTGACTGGAAAGACCCCGCTTCGCTCACGACCCTCGGCACGCCGCGCATCGGCATCGGCGTCAGCGCGGGCAACATGGATTCGATGGTGAACATCTACACGGCGGGGCGGCGGTTCCGGCGCGACGACGCGTTCAGCGAGAACGGAGCCATCGGCAAACGCCCGCCGCACGCGCTGACCGTCTACACGCAGCTCGCGAAGCGGGCGTTCCCCGGGGTGCCGATCCTCGCCGGCGGGCTGGAGGCGAGCATGCGCCGGGTGGTCCACTACGACTACTGGCAGGATAAACTGCGCCCGAGCGTGCTGCTCGACTCGAAGGCGGACATCCTCGTCTACGGCATGGGCGAGCATCCGACGCCCGAGGCGTTCCGGCGGATGGCGGCGCACGAAAGTCTGGCGGGGATCCGCGGCACGGCGCGGCTGCTCGGCAAAAACGCGGCGGCGGAGTTCGATGCGACGGGGTATGTGGAACTGCCCTCCTTCGAGGATATGCAGCGCGACCCCGATCTGCTCATGACCGAGACCAAACTCATCGAAGCCGAGATGAACCCCCTCTGCGGACGCGGGATGATCCAGCGCCACGGCGACCGGCTGCTGGTCGTGGAGCCCCCCGCGGAACCGCTGAAACCGGAGGAACTCGACGCCGTCCACGAACTGCCTTACGCCCGGAGGCCGCATCCCATGTACCACGGCAAGATCCCGGCGTTCGAGACGATCCGCACGTCGATCCAGGCGGTGCGCGGCTGTCCGGGCGGGTGCGCGTTCTGCGGGCTGGTGGTGCATCAGGGGCGGTCGATCATGAGCCGCTCCGCCGCCAGCATCCTGCGCGAGGCCGCCGCCATCGCCGCCGATCCGGAGTTCAAGGGGACCATCAGCGACGTCGGCGGGGCGGCGGGGAACCTGTGGGGGAGTTCCTCCGATCCCAAAATCTGCGCCAAGTGCCGCCGCACGAGCTGCCTGCACCCCAACCACTGCCCGAACTACCGCTGCGACGGCAAGGCGCTGATCGAGGTGCTGCGGAAACTGCGGAAACTCCCGCGCGTGAAGCATGTGCATATCAATTCGGGGATCCGGCTCGATCTGGCGCTGCGCCAGCCGGAGTTGCTGAAGGAGATCGTATACCACCACGTTTCGGGGCACATGAAGGTCGCTCCGGAACACCTCGACGCGCACGTGCTCGAACTGATGCGCAAGGGGCGGCCGGAGGACTTCTTCCGCATCGAAAAGGAGTTCAACCGCCTGAGCCGCGAGTGCGGCAAGGAACAGTATCTGGTGCCGCTCTTCATCTCGAACTTCCCCGGCTGTACCGCGAAGAACATGCGCGCGGTCGAGGAATTCCTCGACCGCCGCCACTGGAGTCTGCAGCAGGTGCAGGACTACATCCCGCTGCCGATGACGATGGGCGCGGCGATGTACTACTGCGGCAAGGACCCGGAGGGGAACCCGATCCCCGTCAACCGGGGACTGGCGGAGCGCCGCCCGCAGATCGAGGTGCTCAAAAAACGCCGGAACGGCCCCCCGAAGCCGCATTACGGTCGCGGCGGCGACGGACACTTGAAAAAGCCCCGCCGTTAGCGTATAATATCGCGTATGGCGGAACGAACGATTCAACCCCGACGGATGCGAGGTGTGGCGATGCGATGGAAAATACTGCTGGCCGCGGTGTGCGCGGTGTGGTGCGGTCTGGAACTGGCGGCCGCGGAACCGTTCACTTGGCGCACCCGCGTCTCGGAACAGGAACTCGAGATCGTGCTGGAGGTCGCCCCCGGCGGCTACGTCTACGCCGACACGCTGTCGCTGCAGCTCGCCGACCGCAACGGCGGAGTGCCGACGCTGCTGGCGGCCCCGGCGCCGGAAAAACACCGCGACGGCATCTTCGGCGAAACGCGGATCTATCCCGCGGGCAAGGCGGTGTGGCGCTACCGGGGCGCTCCGCCGTACCAACTTAAAGTGACCTTCAGCGGCTGCCGTCAGTGCGAAGCGGGGCAGCCGGGCATCTGCCTGCCGCCCGAAACGCTGCAGCTGCTGCCCGACGAATCGGCGGCGGCGGAGATCTCCGCCGGGGTCGCCGCGCTGGAACTGGAAAAACTCCCGTTCGTCACCCGGGGCAAACTTTCCGGCACGGCCGACGAAGCGGGGTTCCTCGCGTTCCTGCGCGGCGGGAGCGCGCCCACCGGAGCCGCCGCCCCCGACCGTCCGGTCTGGTGGCTGATCTTGCTCGCGCTCTTCGGCGGGGCGCTGTTGAACCTGACCCCGTGCGTACTGCCGATGATCCCGGTGAATCTGATGATCATTCAGGCGTCGGGGAAGGGGGCGTGGGCGGGGTTCCGCCGGGGCGGCTGCTACGCGCTCGGCATGGCGGCGGCGTACGGCGGTGTCGGCGTGCTGGTGGCGGTCGGCGGGGCGCGCTTCGGGGACCTCAACAGTTCGAGCGTCTTCAACTTCGTGATCGCGGGAGTATTCGCGGTGCTGGCGCTGGCGACGGCGGGGGTCTTCAATCTGGAACTAAGCCGCTGGCAGATCAAACCCGGACAACTGAAACTCGGCGCTTCCGCCGGGGCGTTCATCCTCGGCATGGTGGCGGCGCTGCTCGCCGGAGCGTGCGTCGCTCCGGTGGCGCTGACGGTGCTGCTCTTCACCGCCGAGCGCTATCAGGCGGGACATCCGGCGGCGCTGCTGCTGCCGCTGGCGCTGGGGCTGGGCATGGGGCTGCCGTGGCCGTTCGCGGGGATGGGGCTCTCGGTGCTGCCGAAGCCGGGCAAATTCATGGTGTATGTGAAGTACGGCTTCGCGGTGCTGATCCTCGCGCTGGCGGGTTACTACGCGAAACTCGGCTTCGAACTTCTGCCGGGCAAGTATTCCGCCGACAAGGAGTTCGCCAAACTCGAAGCCGCGCTGGTGCGCGCTGGCGAGGAGCGCAAACCGGTGCTGATCGACTTCTGGGCGAGCTGGTGCGGCAACTGCCGCCACATGGACGCCCAAGTGCTCGCCGCACCGGCGGTCAAGACGGAACTCCATAAGTTCGTGGTGGTCAAGTTTCAGGCGGAGGATCTCGGGAATCCGCGCGTCCGCGCACTGCTCAAACACTGGGATCTCCCCGGTCTGCCGTCGTTCGTGATACTGGAGCCGAAGCCGTGAACACGGACGCGCTGCCCGCTCCGTGGCGCGAGTTCATCGCGCGGCACGCTCCCGGAGCCGCTCCCGAAACCGCGCTCGCCCGACTGGAACGGCGGCGCGCCGCGGGCGAGGTGTACCCGCCGCGGGGGAGCGTCTTCCGCGCCTTCGAACTCACGTCGCCCGACCATGTTCGGGTGGTGATCGTGGGGCAGGATCCCTACCACAACCCCGGCGAAGCGGAGGGGCTTGCCTTCTCCGTGCCGGCGGGGGTGACGCTGCCGCCGAGCCTGCGCAATTTATTCAAGGAGTACGCGGAGGATCTGCACCGCCCGACGCCGCGCTCGGGGTCGCTCGAAGCGTGGGCGCGGGGCGGCGTGCTGCTCTTGAACGCGATATTGTCGGTCGACGCCCATGCTCCGGCGAGCCACCGCGATCTGGGCTGGGGGGAGTTCACCGACGCGGCGATCCGCGCGGTATCCCGGGGGGCGGAAAAGCGCGTCGCGTTCATCCTGTGGGGGAACTTCGCGCGGAGCAAGAAGCCGCTCATCGACCCGCGTCACTTCATCTTGGAGGGGGCGCACCCGTCGCCGTTGTCGGCGTACCGGGGGTTCTTCGGCAGCCGCCCGTTCTCGCAAGTCGAAGCCGCCCTCGGCGACTGGACGTGGCCCGAACTCTGAACTTCGGCGAATAGGCCGCCGCGAATCGGCGCGGGGGGCACGCTGGCGCGATTGCAGGCGACCGTCGCGCGAATGAGCGCCCCGAACGGACACGAACGGACACGAACGGACTTGAACGGAGTGAGGTGACTGGAGCCCGCGCACTGATGTTGGTGCCACGCTGACGCGGGAAACCACCGCTTGCGGTAATTCAACCTGCAAACAAACGTTTGTAGTGTTACCCGCCCGGCCGAAGGCGGGCGGCTGACCCCGCTTATACTCGCCGCAGCGTTGATTCCGCCGCCGCCCCCCAACTCCGCAAACGACCGCATACCGCTGCCCACAACGTACACACCGACGGGGGAGCGAACCATAAAATACGGGTAACGTGACCCATAGCAAAGACCCGATCCTTGATTCGGCGGAAAAGCCGGGTCAAGGTCGAGGGATTTGCGGTTGTCGAGGCGACGCCCGATCGCGGCGGGATTCCGGTCACCTCCGCCGACAGAGGGGGACGCTTCCCGGCGTTGCCGACAGGCAAAAGTCCGGGAACGTCAACCCCTTTCCGCCCGCTCTTTAAAAGTAGCGGAAAAATGCGTCAGCATTTTTCTCGGGTTGCAGGGTTAAAAACAAAAAACTACCATACGCGCAGTACCGAAACGCGGAGCCGCGTATGCGGCGAGCATTGGAGTGTACGGAGCGCAAGGCTTCCAAAAAGTACCCGAAGCCCCGGCACAGCCGGGGGGCGCTGCCTCAAACGGCAGCGCCGGCAACTTTTTGGAAATTCCCTTGCCGAGGGGTGTGGGGGCGAGCAGCCCCCACATCTCCCAGTCACTAACGCATTGCCTGCCCCGCCTCGGCGGGGCGGGTGGTAGTTTGTGTATAGAGAATATTAGTGAGGCAGAGGTCGGGAGTGGGGGTGGCGAGCAGCCCTCACATCTCTCATCCGCCGCCGTTTTTTTTGCCTTGTCTTCTCCGTCGCCAGATTTTTTGAGGAATTTTTTGGGGTGCGGCGCTTCACAGTTGGGCGAAATGGTGGTATAGTATCTGCCGTATACTGTATGAACGCGGATATTTTATATGGAGATAAGCGGCGATGCGGATAGACGGACGGGCGAATGACGAACTGCGCGAGTGGGTGTTCACGCCGGATTTCATCGGTCAGCCGGCGGGTTCGGTGCTGATCGGCTGCGGCAAAACGCGGGAGTTGTGCGCGGCGAGTTTCGAGGCGAAGGTCCCGTCGTGGATGAAGGCGCAGAACGTTCCGGGCGGGTGGATCACCTGTGAGTACGGGATGCTTCCGGCGGCGACGAAGGAGCGCACACGGCGCGAGGCGTCGGCGGGCAAGCAGTCGGGTCGGACGGTGGAGATCCAGCGGCTGATCGGGCGTTCGCTGCGGATGAGCGCGGATCTGCTGGCGCTGGGCGAGCGGACGATCTACATCGACTGCGACGTGATCGAAGCGGACGGCGGCACGCGGTGCGCGGGGATCAGCGGGGCGGCGGCGGCGCTGGCGCTGGCGTGCCGCCGGTATGCTCCGGACGCGTTCAAGGAGCTGGTGGCGGCGGTGAGCGTCGGCGTGGTGGACGGCGAGGCGATGCTGGACCTCTGCTACGAGGAGGACTCCCGCGCCGAGGTGGACATGAACATCGTGATGACGGAATCGGGCAAGCTGATCGAGATCCAGGGCACGGCGGAGGGGGCACCTTTCGACCGGGCGCGGCTGAACGAACTCGTGGACTTGGCCGAGCACGGGCTGAAGCGGATCTTCGCGCTGCAGCGCGCGGCATTGGAGGCGGCGCGATGAGCGGCGAATATCAGGTCATCGCGCGCAAGTGGCGTCCGCGGACCTTTGCGGATGTGGTGGGGCAGCAGCATGTGGTGCGGACGCTTCAGAACGCGATCCGGTCGGGGCGGACGGCGCACGCCTACTTGTTTGTGGGGCCGCGCGGGGTGGGCAAGACCACGCTGGCGCGGATCTTCGCGAAGGCGCTGAACTGCCTCGACCCCAAGGACGGCAACCCCTGCGGCGAGTGCGCGAGCTGCCGGGCGATCACGGAGGAGAGCAGTTTGGACGTGATGGAGGTCGATGCCGCCAGCCGCAACACCACGGGGGATATGCGCGAACTGGCGGAGGATGTGCTGACTTCTCCGGTGTCGGGGCGTTACAAGATCTACATCATCGACGAAGTGCACATGCTCTCCAAGGCGGCGTGGAACGTGCTTTTGAAGACGGTGGAGGAGCCGCCGCCGCATGTGAAGTTCATCTTTGCGACGACCGAGGTGCATCAGGTGCTGCCGACGATCATTTCGCGCTGTCAGCGGTTCGATCTGCTGCCGATCCCGACGCGGCTGATCGCGGAGCGGCTGCGGCTGATCGCGGATACGGAAAAGGTCGCGGTCTCCGACGCGGCGGTCGAGGCGATCGCCCGCGCGGCGGAGGGGGGTATGCGCGACGCGCAGTCGCTGCTGGATCAGATGATCGCGTTCTTTTCGGGCGGCGGGGCGGAGATCTCGGGCGAGCAGGTGCTGTCGCTCTTCGGGCTGACCGACCGGGCGGATCTGGAGAAACTGGTCGCGGCGTTGCTGGAGAACCGGCCGGGCGACGCGGTGCGGGTGATCTCCGCGCTCAAAAAGAAGGGCAAGAACCTCGAAACGCTCTTCGACGATCTGCTCGCGGCGTTGCGGGCGGTGGAGTTGAGCGCGATCCTCGGCGATCCCGGGGAACTGCTCGACGAGAGCGCGGAGAACCTCGCCAAATACCGGGAACTCGCGGGGAAAGTGGCGCCGGACGTGCCGCGGACCCTGTTGGAGAACCTCGCTCCGGCGGGGCGGCTGCTGCGCGACGCGCTCAACAAGCAGATCCTGCTGGAGACGGTGATCCTCAAGGCGATGCGCGAGGCGCACGCCGTGAAGCTCGACGACATTCTGAAGCGGTTGAATCAGTTGCGTTCGGCGGGGGAACTCAAGTTCCTCGATCAGGTGCCGCCAGTCGCCGCCGCGCCGAAACCCGCGCCCGCGCCGAAACCCGCGCCGGAAGTGAAGCCCGTACCGAAACCCGCGCCCGCACCGGAACCCGCGCCCGCACCGAAACCCGCGCCCGCGTCGAAGCCTGCGCCCGCGCCGAAGCCCGCGCCCGCGTCGGAACCCGCGCCCGCGCCGAAACCCGCGCCCGCACCGAAACCCGCGCCCGCACCGAAACCCGCGCCCGCGCCGAAACCCGCGCCCGCGCCGGAACCCGCGCCCGCGCCGAAGTCGGAGGCGAAGCCACGGGCGTCGTCCGCGTCGCCGGATGGCAAACGGCGGGTGAGCATCGCGAACTCCGACCCGCAGGCGATCCGGGAGGCGACGAAGAACGATCCCGACGTCGGCGCGCTCGCGGAACTTTTCGACGGGACGGTGATCGACATCCACCGCCCCGAGGAGCCGTGATCCTGCGGAAAAGACGAATTTTTATTTGCCTTATTCCGGATTTTATGGTATAATTATATATAGAGAGTTATTGTAAAACTGCCGCCCGCCGGGCGGCGGAGCGTAATCGGATCGGTTTTGACGATGCCGGAAGAAAAGAAAAAAATGGAACTGCCGCGCGGTACGGAGACGATCCTGATCGTCGACGACCACGAGACGATTTGGGACTTCCTGATCGAGGCGCTGCAGGCGCTCGGTTACTCGGTGCTGCTGGCGGAGAACGGTCTGGACGCGGTCGAGATCTACGCCGCGAATCCGCACGAGATCGACCTCGTGCTGCTCGATATGATCATGCCCAAGGCGGGCGGTCATCAGACCTTCTTCAAGATCCGCGCGATCGACCCCGAGGCGAAGATCCTGCTGTCGAGCGGCTTCGTGTCGGAGGAGGAGGTGCAGGATCTCCTCGCTCAGGGCGCCTGCGGTTTTCTCCCCAAGCCCCACCGCCTGCCGGTGGTCGCCAAAGCAATCCGCGACGTGCTGGACAACCGGACCGATGCCGATGTCTGACCGGTGGATCGAAGTCACCGCCGACGAGCGCTTCATCAAACGCGAGCGCGCCAAGGCGCGGGAACTGCGCAAGACCCCGTACTTCCAGCAGCTGCTGCGGCAGGGGATCTGTCACTACTGCCGCCGGCACTTCCCGGTGTCGGAACTTACGCTCGACCACCTCGTCCCCGTGACCCGCGGCGGCCGCAGCACCCGCGGCAATCTGGTGGTCTGCTGCCGCAAGTGCAATCAGGAAAAGGGCATGCTGACCCCCGCCGAGCAGCTGCTCGACGAACTCGAAGCCCCCGAACCTCCGCCGGAAGAGTGACCTTTCCCGGCGGGGCCGTTCCGCCGACTGGTGCCGGGAATCCCCGCGAAATCCGCCTCCGCCGCCCCCGCGCGTATTGAAAAGCGGCGCAGTTATGTTATTTTAAGTAAGAACAACAGGTCGCACATAACCAATAAGAGGAGAAATATCATCATGCAGGAAAAATCTTTTCTGGTCCCCATGGTGGTCGAACAGACCGGATTGGGCGAACGCTCGTATGACATCTACAGCCGGCTGCTCAAGGATCGGATCGTGCTGCTGGGCACTCCGATCGACGACAACGTGGCCAATCTGATCGTGGCGCAGCTGCTGTTCCTGCAGGCCGAGGATCCCAAGAAGGACATCCAGCTTTACATCAACAGCCCAGGCGGTTCGGTGACGGCGGGACTCGCGATCTACGATACGATGCAGATGCTGTCGTGCGACGTCTGCACCTACTGCATCGGTCAGTGCGCGTCGATGGGCGCGGTGCTGCTGGCGGCGGGCGCGGCGGGCAAGCGCTACGCGCTGCCGAACAGCCGGATCATGATCCACCAGCCGTGGGGCGGCGCCGAGGGCACCGCCGCCGACATCGAGATCCACGCCAAGGAGATCCTGCGGCTCAAGGCGATGCTGAACGGCATCCTCGCCCAGCACACCGGGCAGACGCTGAAGCGGGTCGAAAAGGATACCGACCGCGACTTCTTCATGAGCGCCGACGAGGCGGCGGCTTACGGGCTCGTCGACAAGAAGGTGGCTCCCCGCGCCAAGGCGGCGGCGAAAGGTAAGTGATACATCATGGCGGATAAGAACAAAACCAAGGAACCGGTGTGCGGCTTCTGCGGCGCCACCCCGTCGATGAAGAAGAACGTTCCGTTTCTGCCGAGCGGCTGCTTCGACGGGCTCGCGATCTGCGGCGACTGCCTGAAACGCGGCAATCTGGCGCTGGACGGCATCGCCGGCAAGACGGCGAAGGCTCGGGCGGGCGCGGCGCTCAAAGTTCCCGCCCCCGCCGAGATCAAGGCGGAACTCGACAAATACGTCATCGGTCAGGAACAGGCCAAGCGGGTGCTGTCGGTGGCGGTCCACAACCACTACCGGCGGCTTCAGGTGCAGCGCGGCGGCGGCGGCGACGCCTACGCCGACGTGGAACTCGACAAGAGCAACGTGCTGCTGCTCGGTCCCACCGGCAGCGGCAAGACGCTGCTGGCGCGGACGCTGGCGAAGTTTCTCGACGTGCCGTTCGCGATCAGCGACGCGACGACGCTGACCGAGGCGGGGTACGTCGGCGAGGACGTCGAGAACATTTTGCTGCGGCTCTATCAGGCGGCGGACGGCGACATCGAACGCACGCAGATCGGCATCATCTACATCGACGAACTGGACAAGATCTCGCGCAAGAGCGAGAATCCGTCGATCACCCGCGACGTTTCGGGCGAGGGGGTCCAGCAGGCGCTGCTGAAGATCCTCGAAGGGACGGTCGCCAACGTGCCGCCGCAGGGCGGGCGCAAGCACCCCCAGCAGGAGTGTCTGCACATCGACACGACCAACATCCTCTTCATCTGCGGCGGGGCGTTCGTCGGTCTGGACAAGGTGATCCGCCGCCGCTGCGACAAGCAGGTGCTCGGCTTCGAAGGCGGCGCGGAGACCGCTTCGTCGGCCGAGGATATGGCGGCGAAGGCGTCGCCGTTCTCGCTCTGCCGCCCCGAGGATCTCGTCCGCTACGGGCTGATCCCGGAACTGGTGGGGCGGCTGCCGGTCTTCGCCGCGCTGGAGCCGTTGTCGCTGGACGAACTCGTGAAAGTGCTCACCGAGCCCAAAAATTCGCTGATCCGGCAGTACACCCGGATGCTCGCGATGGAGGGCGTCGAGCTGGATTTCACCCCCGGCGCGCTCCGGAAACTCGCGGCGGAGTGCCTCGAACGCGGCACCGGCGCCCGCGGTCTGCGGTCGCTGCTGGAAAAACTGATGCTGAACGTGATGTACGACGCCCCCTCCGGTTCGGGGCCGCGCAAGTGCGTGATCGACGAGCGCGCGGTCGATTCGGGCGAGGCGAAGATCGTCGCCGTTCGGCGCAAACGTTAACATCAATGACGCGGCGCGGTCAAGTTGAGCAGTGACGGCGGACAACTGAAGACCCGGGTGATCGGCGAAGCCCCCGAGGAGCCGTTTCTCGAAAACGGCGACGAGGCGCGGCTCTTCGAGTCGCTGCCCGTCAAACCGCGCGGCGAGCGCTACAAGTTCATCCGCTCGATCGGCTTCGGCGGGATGAAGGCGGTGCTGCTCGTCGAGGACCGCGACACCGGTCGCCAAGTCGCGATGGCGATGATCCCGGACTTCCGCGACCGGCCGCACCGCGACCTGGAGCGCTTTGTCGGCGAGGCGCGGATCACCGCGATGCTGGAGCACCCGAACATCGTGCCGGTGCACGACATCGGCCTCGACGCTTCGGGCGCGCCCTACTTCACGATGAAGTTCCTGCGCGGGATCATGCTGGAGCGCGTCATCAAGCAGCTGCGCTCCGGCGACGCCGCCACGGTCGCGCGGTATCCGCTGTTCCGGCGGCTGCAGATCTTTCTGCGGGTCTGCAACGCGATCAACTTCGCCCACTCGCACGGGGTCTGCCACCTCGACATCAAGCCGGCGAACATCAACATCGGCGATTTCGGCGAAGTCGTGGTGCTCGACTGGGGGGTGGCGCGGATGCTCGACGAACACGGTCGGGCGAAACTCGACGACCTCCGCCCCAAGGGGACTCCGGGCTTCATCGCGCCCGAGTATCTGAACCCGGCGAGCGCGGATCAGGTCGGGATCCGCTCGGATATCTACTCGCTCGGGGGACTGCTGTACACGCTGCTCGCGCTGCAGACCCCGCTCGCGGGGATGAGCGTGGAGTCCATATTGCGGCGCACCGCCGCCGGAGCGCTGCCGCGCCCCTCCCGGGCGGCTCCGGAGCGCGACATTCCCGCTTCGCTCGAAGCCGTGTGCATGAAGGCGATGGCGCGCCGCCCCGCGTCGCGCTACGCCTCGGTTCAGGAACTGCGCGACGAGATCACCGCCTATCTGTCCGGGTTTTCCACGCAGGCGGAACACGCCGGACCGCTCCGGCGCGGGGTGCTCTTCACCGCCCGCCACTGGATGACGCTGCTGCTCGCCGCCGCGCTGCTGCTGATCGCCGCGCTCGTGTGGGCGCTGCTGCGCGCGTGAATATGGGAGCGTACATCGCCGGTAATTATCGCGTCACCCGCGCGGGCATTTGTTCCGCCATAATTATATATTGCAATTTTTATGCGATGTTTTTCAAAAAGTTGTTGCTTTTTTCGTAAATGTAGTGTATAATTATCAATAAGCGGAATAAAACCATAATAAAAACGGCATAGTGATACGATGTTGTATCAAAAGCGCACTGAAGTTCGGCAGCCGAAAAAATGGAGGGAGCTATGAAAAGCGCGCAGAGATTTTCCAAATCCGGATTCACCCTGATCGAACTCTTGGTGGTGATCGCGATCATCGCCATTCTGGCGGCGATGTTGCTGCCCGCCTTGCAGCAGGCGCGCGAACGCGCCCACGCCAACAACTGCATCAACAACCTCAAGCAGCTCGGCACCGCGGCGCAGCTGTACGGCAACGACTCCAACGGCTACTGGACCCACTGCGCCGGCAGTTTCGAGGTGCGCCCGTGGCAGAGCGGTTTCGCGCGGCTCTCGCACTACCTCGGCGGACCGAAGTTCAAATCGTCTTACCTCATCAACTCGAACCAGAGCACCTATCCCGACGGGACGACCATCACCGATTCGATGATGCCCAACCCGTTCTTCTGCCCCAAGACCGACTTCAACGGCAACTTGCGTTTCAAGGGGCTGAGCGCCTACGCGATGGCGATGGCGCCAGATGTGATCGGTTATTCGATGCCGCTCTTCAAGCGTTCGAGTTATCCCGTCACCATCGGCAGCAACTCCACCATCAATTTGAACAAGACGGTCTCGACGTCGCAGATGATCATCGCCGGAGACGCCTCCTTCTTCAAGAAGGGCTGGATCCAGAGCACGAGCCTGCTGGCCTATCAGGACGATACCGCGTCGCAGAGCCGCGGACTGCTGATCACCCGCCACAACGGACGGGCGAATCTGCTCTACACCTCCGGCAATGTGGGCAGCAAGGCGGGCGACGACCTCTTCAGCGATACCTACATCGCGTTCACCCGCGGCGCCACCTCGACCAGCGGCTACTACAACACCGGCATCCCGCAGGCGAATCAGGTCACGGAATACTATATCGCCGAGGCATGGCTCGGCACCTCCGCCGATGACAGCAAGGTGGTGAAACCGTGACCGACTGACACACCGGCCTTCTCCGATTCGGCCGAAAAAGAGACGCCGTTTCACCATCGCGGTACGACCGCGTGCATAGGCTTTTTACAGGTGCGGCTGAAGGGCTGCAATATAAACAACCGAAGCAACGGGAAAGGGGTCAAAATGATCGGCAGAATCGACAGTGTACGGAGGCGTCTGCCCTGCGGACGGTTCACGCTTATCGAATTGCTGGTGGTGATCGCGATCATCGCCATTCTGGCGGCGATGCTGCTGCCCGCTTTGCAGCAGGCGCGCGAACGCGCCCACGCCAACAGCTGCGTCAACAATCTCAAGCAGATCGGCACCGCGGCGCAGATGTACGGCAACGACTCGAACGGCTATTTCACCAATGCGCAGGGCAGTTTTCAGGTGGTGCCGTTTCAGAGCGCCTACCCACGGCTCTCGCATTATATCGGCGGCCCGAAGTTCAAGTCGATATATCTCAAGAACAGCAATTTTTCCAATGGTGGCGCGTATTCCGACGGCGTCGGTGTTATCACCGACGATATGATGCCTTCGGCGTTCTTCTGCCCGAGAACGGATTTCAGCGGACAGAAGAGTTTCCGGGGACTGGCGGCGTACGGCATCGGCCGTGCCGATGGTCCGAGCGGGTATGCGCTGCCTATCTACAAGAAGACCAGCGTGATCTCCCGTATCGGCAAGAAGACCGTCAACCGCGACGAGATCCCGACCTCGCAGATGGTCATGGGCGCCGACTGCTCGTATTACCGGACGGGCTGGCAGCAGAGCACCTCGCTGCTGGCCTATCAGGATGGTTCCAGTTATCAGTACGCATTGATGTTCCCGCGCCACAACGGCCGCGCCAACATGGTGCATGTGGGGGGCCACGTTTCGAGCAAGAGCGGCGACGATCTCTTCAGCGACACCTACATCATGTTCATCCGCGGTACCGGAAATACCCAAGTGGGCACGTTCCACGCCGACCGGGTGACCGAGTATTACGAACAGGAAGCATGGTTGGCCAACGACCATACGACGGTTGTTTCTGCTGATGGACCTTGATCTGCGGGATATGAGAAAGGCGCACCTTTCCGTTGACGGCATCACCGTCGATTGGGATGGTGCGCTGTTGTCTCTGGAGACGGCGGGGCTGCGCCGGGTGGTGGCATTTCCGTACGGCGCGCCGTGCACGGTGTCGCTCCGCACCCCCGACGGTCGCGAGCGGGCGAAGCGCGAAGACGCGCCGGAACTCTCGCTCTGCGGTCTGATCCCTGCCGAACCCGGCGAGGAGTGGCAGTTGCGGAGCGTTACGCTCCGCCGCCGCCGCGCCGATGTGCTTTATCCCGCCCGGGTCGAGGCGGAAGTCCTGATGCGCGACCCCGTCCGCCGCGCCGACTACCGCCGCGTCTACCTGCTGTTTCCCGGTCTTCCCGTGATCGGCGTCAAAAACTTCGTCCGATCCGAGGTCTCCTCCGCGTTGTATCCCTCGCCCCGGATGCGCGCCGCGAACGGCGCCGATCCCGCGAAATTGGAGAGCGTAGGCGACGCGCTGACGCTTCGCTTCCCCACGCGCAAGACCGGCGTCGTCACCTACGGGCGGACCGATTACAGCGACCTGCGCTGCGAGGAGTTCCCCGTGGACTCCGCCACCTGCCGCGCCAATATTCTCTACGCCGACTTCCGCGATGGCTCCGGCATCGGTTTCCTGCAGGAGGCTCCGCCGAGCGACGAGCGCCGCGACTTTGCCGAACACGACTTTCGCTTCGCGGGCGAAAGGATCGTTTCCTGCGCGTGGGGAGCCGAACCGGCGGCGCTCCGCCCCGGCGTTTGGGTGCGGGGACAAGTCAACTATCTCTTCGGTTACGCCAACCCCGGCGAACGGTCGCGGATCGTCAAGCGTCTGCGCGCGTATCTCGACCAGTTGCCGAATGCTCCCGTCATCCTCGTCAACCCGTGGGGGTGCGGGCGCTATTACGAGGTCGTGGACGAAGCGTTCACGCTGCGGGAACTCGACGCCGCGTCGGAGATCGGCGCCACGCACTACCAGATCGACGACGGCTGGCAGCGTTTCGGACGTTTGCCCGACCTCAGCCGCCGCAACCGCGCCCTCGACGCGGCGACCGACTGGACGGTCGCGCGGGAACGTTTCGGCGGCACGCTCGAGCGCGTGGCGGAGCGGGCGCGAAAGCGCGGCGTCGACATCGGATTGTGGTTGGCGCCCTCGTTCAACCGCGAGTACCGCGACTGGCGCCAAATGCTCGAAGTCGTGCTCGGTATGTACCATGACTACGGAATTTGCCGCTTCAAGATCGACGCGGTGAGGCTCCGCACCGCCGAGGCGGAGGCGAATCTGCGCGCGTTTTTCACCGCCGCCCGCCGCCGTTCCCGGGGGCGCATCGTCTTCGATCTCGACATCACCAATGGCCAGCGCTCCGGGCTGTGCATGTTCGGGGAGTACGGCTCCGTCTTCATGGAGAACCGCTACGCGACCTACGACGGCGTGGTCGCCTACCACCCCGAGCTGCTGCTGCGCAATCTGTGGAAGATCGGCCGCCATCTGCCGCTGAACCGTCTTGAGATCGAGGTGCCGTATCCGGGAGACGCCAATGCGGAATACCGCAAAAACAACGCTTCCGCGCTGGCATATCCGCTTGAATACTGGGCGCTGTTGGCGTTTCCCGGCGAGCCGTTGTGGTGGTTTGCCCCCTCGCTGGTCGCTCCCGACTCCCGCCGCCGCCTGAAACGTCTGGCGGAACTCTTCCGGCGTCTGCGCGGGCACGTCCCCGCGCCCGAGACTCACGCGCTGGGGCAACTCCCCGACGGCGGAGCGTTCTGCGCTTTCCGGCTGTACGATTTTTCGCTGCGTCGCGGGGCGTGGCTGTGCTTCCGCGAGGCGCGCTGCGCCGACCGCGAGGCCGAGTTTGCCTGCGCCATCGCTCCGGCGGGGGCGGCGCCGACCGTCGTTTTCGGAGCGGGCGCCGCCGAGCGTACCGCGGCGGGAGCGCTGCGCGTCACCGTGCCGGATGCCCCCGGCGCGCTGCTCGTCTTCGATTGAAGTTGCGCGTTTCCGCTTCGCCGATCCCCAGCAAAGTGGAAAAAAAGCCCGCCTTGGGGTATATTACCGCAGTTCAGGGATTTTGTCGGCACTCCAAACAGTAAGGAATGTATGCGAAAATGGATAAAAAGATTCTTACTATTCAGGATATTTCCTGCTTCGGGCAGTGTTCGCTCACCGTCGCGCTGCCGGTGATCTCCGCCTGCGGGATCGAGACCGTGATCCTGCCGTCGGCGGTGCTTTCGACCCACACCGCCGGGTTCAAGGGATACACGTTCCGCGACCTCACCGACGACATCCCCGCGATCGAAAAAAGCTGGATCGCCAACGGCCTCAAATTCGACGCCTTCTACACCGGATACGTCTGCCCGAACCAGATCGATCCGATCCTCTCGCTGATGCGCAGCTGCGCCGCCCCCGGCGCCGTCCGGATCGTCGATCCCGTGATGGCGGACAACGGCAAGATGTATTCCGGCTTCGGCGCGGATTTCCCGCGGCAGATGGCGCGCCTCTGCGACGGTGCGGACTACATCCTCCCCAACCTGACCGAAGCGGCGTTCCTGCTCGGCGAGGAGTGTCGGCTCGACTGCCACGATCAAAAGTATTTCGAGTCGCTCGTCACCCGGCTCCACACGCTCGGCGCCAAGACCGTGATCTTGACCGGCGTCTCCTTCGACTCCGACCACCTCGGCTGCGCCGTGAGCGACGGACACTCGATCGAATATGACTTCAACCCCCGGCAGAAACATTGCGCCCACGGCACCGGCGACCTCTTCGCCAGCGTCTTCGCCGGGGCGCTGATGCGCGGCAAGACGCCGCTGCAGGCGGCGGCGATCGCGGCGGACGTGGTCTGCCTCGCCATCCCCGCCACCCCCGACGGGCACTGGTACGGCGTCTGCTTCGAGAAGGTCATCCCCGACCTCGTGGAACTGCTGAAGTAAACGGAGGTGCGATATGACCGCGATCGAATCACTCGCCGCCCGGGCGAAAGCCGCCGCCGAACAGCTGCGCGTCGCTCCCGCGGAACGCCGCGCCGCCGCGCTCCGCCGGATGCCGGAACGACTCGCCGAATGTCGGGCGGAGGTGCTCGCCGCCAACGCCGCCGATCTGGCGGCGGCGTCGCACCTCTCCCCCGCGCTCCAAAAGCGTCTGCGCGTGGACGACAAGGTCTTCGACACGATGATGACCCGGCTGCGGAAGGCGGCGGATCTCCCCGATCCCGTGGGGCGCATCCTGGAGGAGCGCACCATGCCGAGCGGCTTGCGGGTCCGGCGGGTCGCCGTGCCCATCGGCGTGATCGCGATGATCTACGAGGCGCGCCCCAACGTCACCACCGACGCGGCGGCGGTCGGGCTCAAGAGCGGCAACGCGATGATCCTCAAAGGCGGCTCCGAGGCGGTGCGCACCAATCTGGTGCTGGCGGCGGCGATGCGCGCCGCGCTGCGCGACGCCGCTCTGCCGGAGGACGCCTTGCAGCTGGTCCCCTCCGCCGACCATGCGGCGGTCGCGGAACTGTTGAAACTCGACCGGTACATCGACCTCGTGATCCCGCGCGGCGGCAAGAGCCTGATCCGGGCGGTCGCGGAGGGTACGCGCATCCCGGTGTTGAAACACTACGACGGCATCTGCCACCTGTACGTCGCCGCCGACGCCGACGCGGCGATGGCGGCGCAACTTGTCGTGAACTCCAAGTGCCAGAACGTCGCCGTCTGCAACGCGCTGGAGACGCTGCTCGTCGACGCGGCGGCCCCGCAGGCGACGGTGGAGGCGATCGTCGCGGCGCTGCGCGAAAACTCGGTCGAGATCCGGGGCTGCGAGCGTTTCCGCGAGCGGATACCGGATTGCGTCCCCGCCACCGCGGAGGACTGGGACACCGAGTACCTCGACCGCATCCTCTCCATCCGGATCGTGGACGGACTCGCGGCGGCGGTCCGGCACATCGCGGAACACGGCTCCGGACACACCGACGGCATCATCACCGCCTCCGACGCGCTGGCGGCGGAGTTCACCGCGGCCGTCGACTCCGCCTCGGTGCTGGTCAACGCCTCCACCCGGCTCTCGGGGGGAGGGGACTACGGCATGGGCGCGGTGGTCGGGATCAGCACCGGCAAGTTCCACGCCCGCGGTCCGGTGGGCCCGGCGGAACTCTGCAGCTGCAAGTGGATCGCCGTCGGCGACGGGACTTTGCGCCGATAAAAAAAGCCGGGGAAGCGAACTTCCCCGGCGGTACGGCCGACGTGAACTTTACGCCTTGAGGTCGCTGGTGAGCCCGATCGCCTTGTTGAAGTTGTTGTACAGACTGATCGCTGAGGCGACTTCGACGGCGGCGGTGATCTCTTCGTCCTTGACCCCCGCCCGCAGCGCGGCGGCGCGGTGCGCGTCGACGCAGTACTTGCAGCCGTTCACGGCGCTCACGGCGATGATGATGAGTTCCTTGGTCTTGGGATCAAGCCCCTTGCCCGCCACCTCGGCGACCTTCAGCGCGGCCTCGAGGAAGTCGCCGTTGCGGCCCATCGCCTGAAAGACTTCGGGAACGAAGCCGAACGTGCTCTTGAGTTTCTCCTGGATCGCGGCGGCTTTCGCATCGCCGTCGCCCTGATACATTTTTACCGACGCCATGATGTTCTCTCCTCTGTTTTGGGGGTTAAAAAAAGCCCCGCTCTCCTCCGGCGGGGCGGCAAAACGGTCGGATCACTTTTCCGGGTCGATCCACCCCGAATCGGTCAGGAGTTTCGCCTCGTTGTCGTCGGCGTCCGGATAGTATTTGGTCTTGAACGCCGCCTGCGCCAGCGACTCGGCGTGGCCGTCGAGGAAGAACATGTTGGTCTTGTCGCCGTGGATCTTCACGAACTTGCCCGTCCAGCTGGAGCCGCTGTACAGCAGCGCCTCCGCCGTGTCGTAGGGCGCGGACGTCGTCGAAGCGCAGCCGCCGAGCGCGAGCGATCCCGGCGAGATGTCGTACTTCTTGCTGCCGTCTTTGTACTTCAGCAGTTTGGTGCCGCGGAAGTCGAATCCCGCAAAGGTCGCGCCCGTTTCCGCCGAGGAGCGGAACATCATGCCGTAGGCGAGTTTGAGCTGTTCGTCGCGTTTGGATTTGTCGATCGCGGCAAGATCCTGCTTGTTCGCGTACTGGAAGCCCGGGCAGCGGAACGCCGTCATGTTCTGGAGGTAACTTTTCTTGCCCGCCATCGCGTCCGTCGCGTCGCCGTCGCCGAAGAGGTAGCGGGTCCACCCCGCCTTGCTGCCCGGATTGTACGCGAAGTCGCTGCCCGAGACGAGGAACTGCTTGTTGTCGTTCATCGCCTGCGTGACGATCTTCATGGTCTGGCTCTGATTGTTCATGCACTCCGAGGTCCGCGCGGTGGTGCGCGCCAGACCGACCGCGGGGATGATCAACCCCGCGAGGATCGCGATGATCCCGACCACGACCAGCATCTCGATCAGTGTGAATGACTGTCTTTTCATTTTAAGCCGAATCCCCCCGACTGCAGTATGTGTTTGCGCATTTCCGCGGAGACATCGGGTCTCCGTCGATACCGCTATACATTAAGCCCCGTCCGCGCAAAATGCAATCCGCAAAGCAAAAAAATTTCGGTTTTTCCTGCGCCGCGGGATTGCATTTCCCGATTCCGACGCTAAAGTAAAGCGTGGCATAAGGAGTCCATTCCTCCGTACATCAAACTAACATGGAGTTTCGACGGTTTATGAATAAGCACGCGTTCACCTTGATCGAACTGTTGGTCGTGGTCGGGATCATCGCGATCCTCGCCGGATTGCTCACGCCGGCGGTGATCGGGGCGCAGCAGCAGGGCCGCATCACCCAGGCGAAGAGCGACATGGCGACGATATCGCTGGCGCTCAAGGGCTTGGATAATACCTACAATCGGATGGCGTACAAGGACGGCACCTCCTACAAGTTGGGCAACGTGAGTTACACCGCCGCCGACGGCGGCATCACCATCGGCTCCCTGTCGGGCAATTCCTACAACAAGGAAAAGATCGACGACTACTGCAAGGTGATCGCCGAGCTGAGCGACCCCGGCAACTCCGGCGTGACCCTGAGTCTGAACAAGCGCAAAATGAAGTTCCTCGATCCGCGCCCCGAGTACGACCCCACCAAGTCCTGCACCACGGCGGAGAATCAGAAGAACACCTGGCTCGATCCGTGGGGGAACCCGTATATGATCCGCATCAACGTCGATTACTCGGAGCAGATCGTCGATCCCTCCGACACCGGCAAGAAGATCGCCGCCAAGGTGATCCTCTGGTCGCTCGGTCCGGACGGCGAGGGCAGCGACACCGCCGGCGACGCCACCAACAACGACAACGTCTGCAGCTGGAAGGACAGTTGGAAATAGGCGCGGCGGAAAAGAGCGCGTTTTTTGCCGGGTTTCGACTGGAAAAAATCGCGCGCGCGTGTATGTTATAAAGCAAGTGAAATACGCCTCCCCGTCCCGGAATGGCGGCGGGAGCGAAGATTTTGGCAACCACTCGGAAAATAATTGGAGGAGTTATGCGTAAGTTTTATTTCGTGTTGGCGTTGAGCCTGTTGACCGTGTTCGCGTTGTCGGGGTGCAAGAGCACGACTCCGCCCGAGGATCTGCAGCCGGTCCCGGAGGCGCTTGAAGATCCCAACGGCGTGGGCGGCGGCATGGGCGGCTCCGGCGCGGGCTTCGGCCCCGGTGGTTCGGGCTTCGGTCCCGGCGCCGAGGGCAAGTGGAACGAAGGCGCCGATGAGAAGAGCCTCGGTCGCGGCGGCGCCGCGGGCGCCGACGCCGACGGCTGGGTCGAAGCCGATCCCACCGGCAACCGCCTCGGCATGCCGATCGTGTACTTCGCCTACGACTCGGATCTGCTGATCCCCCGCGAGGCCGCCAAACTCGACGCCATCGCCGATTACATGACCAAGCAGCCGGTGCTGGGGCTGGTGATCGAGGGGCACTGCGACCAGCGCGGCACCGACGAATACAACCGCGCGCTGGGCGAACGCCGCGCCAATGCGATCCGCGCCTACATCGTGGGCCGCGGCATCGCCGACAACCGGCTCAAGACCGTGAGTTACGGCAAGGACAAGCCCGCCGTTTCGGGCAGCGGCGAATCGATCTGGCGCCAGAACCGGCGCGGCGTGCCGGTCCCGATGAAGATGCCGCGCTGACCGGCATATCGAAAACACAAGCAACTGCCGCCGGACGGTCCGCAACGGGTCGTCCCCGGCTTTTTTTGACGACGACATCATGAGCAAGATCAGAAGCGAACATATCTTTACCAGCGAATCGGTCTCGGAGGGGCACCCCGACAAGGTCTGCGACCGGGTCTCCGACGCGATCCTCGACGCCTGTCTGATGCAGGATCCCGACAGCCGCGTCGCGTGCGAAACGCTCTGCACCACCAACTTGGTGGTGATCTCGGGCGAGATCACCACGCGCGCCAAAGTCGACTGGCAGCAGGTCGCGCTGGAGGCGATCCGCGACATCGGCTACGACAAACACGGCGTCGGTTTCTGTGCCGACGACGCCAAGGTGCTGCTGGCGATCCACCGCCAGTCGCCGGATATTTCGCAGGGCGTCACGGTCGGCGAGGGGCTCTACAAGGAACAGGGCGCCGGAGATCAGGGGATGATGTTCGGCTATGCCTCCGACGAGACCCCCGAACTCATGCCCGCCACGCTGCTCTACGCGCACAAGATCGTCGCCGAACTGGCGCGCCGCCGCAAGAGCGAGCCGGAAAAATACCGCTTCCTCCGCCCCGACGCCAAGAGTCAGGTGTCGATCCGCTACCGCGACGGCCGCCCCGAAAAGGTCGAAACGGTGGTCGTATCGCACCAGCATACGCCGGATATGGACATCAAATGGCTCGAAGCCCTCGTCCGCGAAGTGGTCGCCCAGGTGATCCCCGCCGAATTGCTCGGCGGCGACGTCACCTACTACATCAACCCGACCGGGCGCTTCGAGATCGGCGGCCCCCACGGCGACACCGGGCTGACCGGGCGCAAGATCATCGTCGATACCTACGGTGGCGTGGGCTCCCACGGCGGCGGAGCGTTTTCGGGCAAGGATCCGAGCAAGGTCGACCGTTCGGCGGCCTACTTCTGCCGCTACATCGCCAAGAACATCGTCGCCGCGGGGCTGGCGCACAAGTGCGAGATCCAGGTCGCGTACGCGATCGGCGTCGCCCAGCCGTTGAGCATCTGCGTCGACACCTACGGGACGGGGCGCCTCGCCGACGACCGCTGTTATGAACAGCTCGTCCGCAAGGTCTTCGACCTGCGGCCGGCCGCTATGATCGAGGCGCTGCGTCTGCGTTTCCCCGGCCAAGGCTGGAACTACGCCCAGACCGCCGCCTACGGACACTTCGGGCGGCCGCAGTTCCCGTGGGAGCGGACCGACCGGGTCGCCGAACTGCGCGCGGCGGCGGCGGAGTTCGGTTTCCGCAACTGACGCCGGTGTTTCGCGCGTGTTCCGCGCCGGGAGACGGCTCCCGCGACGCGACCCCTGTGATATCAACGCCGTAAGGTATGCCCGGTGAACCGCGAGATCATACATCTGGATATGGACGCCTTCTTCGCCTCGGTGGAGCAGCTTCGGCGGCCGGAACTGCGCGGCAGGCCGCTGATCGTCGGCGGGCATCCGAAACGCCGCGGCGTGGTCTCGACCTGTTCGTATGAGGCGCGCAAGTTCGGGATCCACTCCGGGATGGCGACGCGCACCGCGCTGCGGCTCTGCCCGCAGGTCGAAGTGATCTCGCCGGATTTCCGCCGCTATTCGCGCATCTCGCGGCGGATCATGCGAATCTTGAGCGAGTACACGCCCCGGGTCGAGGCGGTGTCGATCGACGAAGCCTACCTCGATGTCACGGGACGCGCCCCCGACGGGGCGGCGGCGCTCGCCGAGGTCATCCGCGGCCGCATCCGGGAGGAGACCGGACTCACCGCCAGCGCCGGTGTCGCTCCCAACAAGTTCCTTGCCAAACTGGCGAGCGACTTCCGCAAGCCCGACGGTCTGACCGAGATCACCCCGGAGAACGCGCAGGAGTTCATCGACGCGTTGCCCATCGGCAAGTTCCACGGCATCGGCGACGTGACCGCCGCCAAACTCCGGCGCATGAACGTCCGGTGCGGCGCCGATCTGCGGCGGCTCCCCCGCGAGACGCTGCGCGCCGCCTTCGGCAAGACCGGCGACTATTACTACTACTGCGTGCGCGGCATCGACGACCGCCCGGTCGAGGAACACGGCGACCCCAAGAGCCTCAGCCGCGAGGTCACGCTCTACGAGGACTGCCTCGATCTGCGCCGCATCCGGGTCATGGTGCGTATCCTCAGCCGCAAGGTCGTGCGCCGCACCCGCGAACACGGTTTTTTCGCCAAGACGGTGACGCTGAAACTCAAGTACGCCGACTTCCGCAGCGTCAGCCGCACCATCGCGCTCCCCGGCGGCGACGAGAGCGGCGAAGAGGTCGGCGAAGTCGCGGTCAATCTGCTCGCGCGCACCGAGGCGGGCAGCACCCCGGTGCGCCTGATCGGCGTCGGGCTGGGCGGCCTGTCGCCGGATGCCGCACCCGAGTTCGAGCAGCTGGAACTGGCGCTCGAATGAAAATTGTTTAATATTTCCGAATTAATTTGAAAATAAAACAATAAGGATGTACGTTATATGGGCGTAAGGACAATGCGGAAAGCCCATTGCCGAACAGAAAAAACACAACCACCCAGAGAAAGGGAGAGAAAATGAACGGTAAAGTGAAGTTTGTCATCGGTGGAGCGGTCGCGGTACTGCTGGCGGCTCCGGTCCTGGCGGGCCCCCCGCATCATCATCACGGCGGCGGCAGCAGCGGCGTCCGGCTCGCCACCGACATCGTGAATCTGGTGCGCAGCGCCGTCGCGCCGGTCGTGGTGGCTCCGGCTCCGGCGGTCTACACCGCTCCGGTAGTGGCGCCCGCGCCGGTGGTTTACACCGAGCCCGCGCCGGTGGTCGCCCCGGCTCCGGTGGTCTACACCGCTCCGGTAGTGGCGCCCGCGCCGGTGGTCGTGACCCGACCGGTCTACTACGGCCCGCGTTACTACGGTCCGCGCTATTACGGTCCCGGATACCATCGCGGCCCCGGTTATCGCCCCGGCCCGCCGCCGCCTCCGCCGCATCACCGCCGCTGACCTTGGCGTCCGGCGCAAATAAAAAACGCGACCGCGCTTCCGGCGCGGCCGCGTTTTTGTCATCATGGACCGGGGATCAGTTCCAGAGATTTTTCTGCGGATCTTCGCACTTGGGCGTCGTCTCCGCGAGGCGGGTCAGGAGTTCGTCCGCCGCTTTGAACTGGCGCTCGAAGCACTTGTTCAGCAACTCCACCGCCTCGGCGGTCTTGCCCGCGCGGAGCAGTCGGCGCGCTTCTTCGCGCGTCCGCTCGTACTCGGGGAACGTCTTCGCCTCGAAGGCGTACAATTCGTCGAGCGCGGGGTGCTCGTCGCCGCACTTGGCGCGGAACGCGAACGCCAGATCCGCCCACTTGCCGCTGCTGACCTTTTCCGGCAACTGCCCGAGCGCCATCGGGATCGCCAGAAACACCGTGTGGCGCTGCGGACCGATCGCGGCGTAGGCGGTGCTCAGGTACGCCGGGAACTCCGGATCGATCTCGAAGCAGGTGTCGCCCAGCGTGATGCGCCGGAACGGATACTTGTCCTTGAGGTCCTCGCCGCATTTGGCGCGGCAGGCGCGGATCGTGCCCTGCACCGTGAACTTGCCGTTTTCCCGGTGCTGATTCAGGACCTTGCGGGTGTTGGTCTCCCGCGCCCGGTCGGAGAGATAGGCGCCCAACGTGGAGCAACCGATGGCTTCGACGCCCGGCAGGTGCATCTTGTTGCTGATGACCTTCATGCCGGAGGTGATCTCCTTGATCTCGCCGTAGCCCGCGCCGACGTCGACGAGGAACGCGCGTTTGGCATCGGCCACCATCAGCGTCGAACCGTGGTTGCGTCCGCCGCCGCTGGGACGGCGGAAGGCGCGGCAGTGGTCGCGGATCAGCACCGCACCGTCGTAGGCGTTGTCGCACTCGACGAGCACCTGCCGCAGGATCGAGGGCGAACCGAGTTGGATGTGTTCGCCGCGCCTGTGTTTGACCGTGATCTGATCGCCGTCGTTGCAGGTCGTGACCACGCCCTTTTCATTCATCCCGAAACTGGGCAGCGCTGGGTTGAGGCGCCCCAGCTGCAGATAGCGCCAGCCGCGCGGCGACCGGCGGAAGTCGGCGGAGATGCGCTCCGGATTGGTGTCGCGGCATTTGTTGACCGTCATCAGCCCGGACTTGGTCGCCGAGGAGTGGATGACCCAACTGGTACAGGCTTCGGCGGCGGCGAAGCCGAGCGCGGTCGCCGCCGTCAGCAACAGAGTTTTTTTGATGTTCATTTTTTCAGTCACCTGGTTCAGATCCCGCAATTCGTCGACGGGTCTTTGCACTCGGGCGTCGTTTCCACGAGGCGGGTCAGGAGTTCGTCCGCCGCCTTGAACTGGCGCTCGAAGCATTGGTTGAGCAGTTCCACCGCCTCGGCGGTCTTGCCCGCGCGGAGCAGTTTGCGCGCTTCTTCGCGCGTCTGTCGGTACTCGGGGAGCGTCTTCGCCTCGAAGGCGTACAATTCGTCGAGCGCGGGGTGTTCGTCGCCGCACTTCTTGCGGAACGCATACGCCAGATCCGCCCACTTGCCGCTGCGGACCTTTTCCGGCATCTGCCGGACCGCCATCGGGATCGCCAGATACGGCGTGTGGCGCTGCGGACCGATCGCGGTGTAGCAGGTGGTCAGATACGCGGGGAACTCCGGATCGCACTCGAAGCACGCCGCGCCCTGACTGTTGCTGCGGAACGGATACTTGTCCTTGAGGTCCTTGCCGCACTTGGCGCGGCTGGCGCGGATGATGCCCTCGACGGTGAATTTGCCGTCCTCGCGGTACTGGTTCATGACCTTGCGGCTGTTGGTCTCGCGCGCCCGGTCGGAGAGGAAACTGTACAGATTGCTCGCGGCGAACTCCTCGATCCCCGGCAGGTGCATCTTGTTGCTGATGACGAGCATGCCGGTGGTGACCTCCTTGATCTCGCCGTAAGCGGTGCCGATGTCGACGATGTACGCGTGCCTGGCGTCGGCGACCATCAGCGTCGAGCCGTGGTGATCCTTGACCCCCGGACGGCGCGAGGCGCGGCAGTGGTCGCGGATCAGCACCGCGCCGTCGTAGGCGTTGTCGCACTCGGTCAGCACCTGCCGCAGGATCGAGTACGAGCCGATGTTGATGCGTCCCTCGCGCGGATACTGCGACGTCAGGTAGTCGCCGTCGTTGCAGGTGGCGATCACGCCTTTTTCGTTCATGCCGAAGCCGGTCAGTCCGGGATGCTGCCCCAGCCGCAGCCAGCGCCAGCCGCGGCGCGACCGGCGGATGTCGCCGGAGATGGGGTAGGGGTGCTGGTCGCGGCACTTGGTCACGGTGATGAGTCCGCTCTTGGTCGCCGAACCGTGCATGACCCAGCTGGTACAGGCGTCCGCCGCCGCGAACGAACCGAGCGCCGCCGCGGTGCAGACGATGGCTTTACCGATATTCATGGTGTCTCTCCTCCGGGCGGATCACTTGAGTCCCTTGAGGAAGGCGAACGTCTCGGCGGCCTGCTTCTTGAGGCACTCCCGCAGGATCCGGCGCGCTTCCGCGGGTTTGTCGTGGCGCAGTTTCCAGCGCGCCTCCTCGCGCCGCTTATGGAACTCGGCGAGGAGTTTGGCCTCGAACTTGACGATCTCGGGATTCACGGGATCCTCGGGCTTCGCGGCCTTCATCCGGGCGAAGGCGCTGTCGATCCACTCGTCGCTGAAGAGCTCCTCGGGCATGGCGTCCGCCGCCCCCAGCGGGACCGGCAGGTAGACCGTGTGCCGCGCCGGACCGTACGCGACGAAGATGCAGCTCAACTCGCCGAATTCGGGATCGACTTCCATCAGATAACTGTCGTGGGAACTGCGGTTGTGCGGAGCGGTGGTGAACTTGCGCTTGCCGCTCTTGCTGCGCGCGGCGGCGTAGGTGTCGCTGTTCAGGTCGCTGATGTTGAGGCGGGACGCCGCGAACGAATCGGGGAACGAGATGCACTTGTTGGCGTCAAGCTGACGGCGCAGCGTTTCGCGCACTGCCCACTCGCGCTGGCAGCAGTTGAGCGTCCGTTCGACCGGGCTGGTCGACGAATCGTCCATGCCGGGGAGTTTCCACAGATTCGCGTACACGCAGAACGCGTGCGGCAGTTCCCACGACACGAAGTTGCGGGGCGAGCACTCGACCACCCACGCGTGGTTGCGGTCGACGATGAAGATGATCAGCGCGCCTTCGATGAGTTTCCGGTCGGCGGCGGAGCGGAGCAGTGCTTCCGCTTCCTTGGCGGTGGCGCAGTTGCGCAGGATCTCGGTGATCGCCCGGCGGCCGCTGAAGTTTTCGGGCGACTTCGGCGGATTCTTGTCCAGCATCGGACCGCCGCCGGTGAAGATCGTCGCCACGCCGCACTCGTTGATGCCGCCGAAGCGGAAGCCGTCTTTCTGCCCGATGCTCAGATAGTGGTATTTACCGTCCTTGCCGGGCTGCTCCCACCGGAGCAGCGGCGACAGTTTTTTGGGTGAATTGCGGCAGCCGTGAAGCATGGTCCGCCCGCTTTTTGAGTATCTCGGCAGCACCATCCAGTCGGTGTCGGCGTGGACCGCGAGCGCCGCCACCGTGAGCAGCAGCGCGGCAACGAAACTCTTGCCCGTCATCATCTCTAATATCCCTCCCTCGATTTAAAATATTTCACTCCGGATTGTTCCCGGAGCGGATCGATGTTTATTACTTTATCTTATACTCCGGCATCGCATAGCGCAGATCCGGCACGAAGTCGCTGCGTTCGCAGCTGAGGCGGAACTTTATGCTCTCCGGCAGTTTTTCCTGCTTGAAGGCGGCGAGCGGGATGTCGATCTCGCACCATTGTTTGGTGAAGCGCGTCGGCACCGTGGCGAGCCGTTCCCACTTCCACTGCCGCGGATTGCTCCCAGTGAAGCGGAACAGTTTGTTGGGACTTTCGAACATGTAGTTGAAGGTCTCGCCGTTGACGTCGGCTCCCGGGCCGCCGCCGATGCGGAACATGAGCCGCAAGTGGTACGACAGTTTGGCGCGCTCGATCGGGAAGTCGCTGGTGAAGCCGAACATCAGCGTGTCCGCCTTCCGGGGATGCGGTTTGACGAACATCTTGATGAAGTCGATCCGGCACTCGGGCGACACGTCGCCGGCGGGGTCGGAGATCTCGAGCATTTTGCCGCTGCGTTTGCCGGGACACTCCGCCTTGCCCGCGCGCTGCCAGCGGATATCCAGCGACTTCAGCGTTTTGCCGTCCAGAGCGACCACCGCCCGCACCGGGGAGACTCCGGTGATCTCCAGCGCCCGGTTCGGGAAGAAGACGATCTCGCGCCCCTTGCGGTTCGTCCGCACGATCCGGGCGTCGGTCGCCTCCCACTCCTGCGACTTGCCGTCGCCGATGTAGAGGTGCAGTTTGCCGTTTTCGTACTTGTAGTCCGCGCCGAGCGTTTCGACGGCGAAGCCGCTGTCGGTCTTGCTGTCGGTGTCGATGTAGATCCGCGTCCGCGCGGCGGCGTCCGCGTCTCCCGGCAGGAAACTCACGACCGCGCCGTTTTCGGTACGGGTGCCGGTGATCTGTTCGATTTCCGCCGCCGCACCGGTGCAAAGCCCGGCGCCGGCGAGTGCCGCGATAAATGTGCAAAATCCGCGTTTCATCCTGATAAGCCCCCTTTGCTGCTGGTGGATACTGCCCCTCCGAGGCGGGGTCAGGGTATTACTATAATCCGGATTTTAAGGTTTTTCAAACCGCCGGGCGGATTTGTTCGGGGAAATCCGCGGCGGGATCCGGGGGGCGCGTCGACCGGACAAAAAGGCGTCATTCGCGCCGGATATGATCGCAAGATCAATTGTTTTTGCGAAAAAAAAACGTTTTTTGTGCGCTTTCGATTTGAAAAACGGTCGCGATGGTGGCAATTTAATGCAGAGTTACCGGAAAAAACGACGAAGTTCGTGCCGAAGAGCAGTCGTCAATGGTTTCAAGGAGATGGTCATGAAAAGAATTATCCCGGCTCTGTTGTGTCTGGTCTGCGCCGTAGCGTTCGGCGAGCCGACGGTCATCAAACTGCCCGCTCCCCCGCCGAAACCGGGGCAGAAGAGCGTGCTGAATCTGCGCTGCGAACCGATCCCGAACGTCCGGGTCGCCTTCGTCGGCGCCGGCAACCGCGGCTTCGGAGCGATCCGCCGCTTCGCCCACTTCCCCAAGAACTGCACCATCGTCGCCGTCAGCGACCTCTATCAGAAGAACATCGACAAAGTCAAGGACTTCCTTAAAAAGGGCAAGTACCAGACCGAAGTAACCTACTCCACCGACCCGAACGGCTGGAAGAAGTTCTGCGAACGGCCCGACGTGGACCTCATCTACTGCACGACCCCGCCCGGACTTCACGCGCCCGTCGCGGTCTACGCGATGAAACACGGCAAGCACGTCGTGGTCGAGGTCCCCTTCGCCAACAAACTTGAGGAGTATTGGCAGATCGTCGATACCGCCGAACAGACCCAGCGCCACTGCATGATGCTCGAAAACTGCATCTACCACGACTACGTGCTGGCGGTCAAGAACATGGTCGACGCCGGGATCTTCGGCGAGCCCGTCCACGTCGAGGGCGCCTACCTGCACGACCTGCGCGATCTGCACTTCGAAAAGCGCGCCGACAACTGGCGCTTCTACAAGGGCAGCGACAAAATGCACTTCGGCGGCAACACCTATCCCACTCACGGGCTGGGCGGTCCGGCGTTCTGGCTGAACATCAACCGCGGCGACCGCATGACCACCATCAACTCGGTCTCCACCGGCTGCTTCGCCACCCGCGACTATGTCGCCCGCAAGTTCGGCAAGGACAGCCCCGAGGCCAAGCGCTACTACGGCTCCGACATCAACACGTCGATGGTCCGCACCGCGAAGGACAAGGTGATCGTCCTCTACCACGCGACCAACAGCCCCGGACCCTACAGCCTCGGGCACAAGCTGATCGGCACCCGCGGCTACACCCACGCCTATCCCAAGAACGTCTTTTCGTTCGATCCCAACGCGCACACGCTCATCAGCGACGAGGCGGTGCGGGCGCTGCTCGCCAAGTACCGCCACGCGGTCTACAACCAGTTCGTCGACTTTTCCGACGTGCTGGGCGGTCACGGCGGCATCGACACCACCATGGATCTGCGCCTCATCTACTGCCTCAACAACGGTCTGCCGCTCGACATGACCGTTTACGACGGCGCCAGCTGGTCGTCGCTGATCGCGGCGTCGCGCAAGTCGGTCGAGAACTTCGGCGCGCCGGTCGAGATCCCGGACTTCACCCGCGGCCAGTGGCACACCGTCGACAAGGTGGTCTACCACATGGCGGATCCCAAGAAGGAGAAGAAACTCGAGTTCGCCGGCTTCCTGCGGCCGATGGATCCCGCTCCCGTCGGGGTTTCCAAGGTCGAGTTCACCGACCCCGAAGGCGACTGGAGCGACACCGCCGCCGCCGATTTCATCCGGGGGCGGGTCAGCGTCAACGACAAGGGCGAACTCATCATCAACTACACCTCCGCCAAGCCGCTCGACGCCGCCAAGATGCGCTGGAACATCAAGGCGCTGATCAGCGTCGGCACCGCGGGCGGCTTCGACAATCAGGGCGCGCTCTACATGGCGGAAAACTGGCGGGTCTACAAGTACGACTCCCCGTCGCCCGGCGTGTGGAAGTGGAAGCAGATCGGCGAGTATCGGCAGAGCGTCAAGGATAACCGGTGCTCGATGATCATCCCGCTCTCGCTCTTCGGCGACCTGCCCAACCGCATCGGCGTCCGGCTGCGTCAGCGCTACCTGACCGACGACGTGATGCCCGATCTGGGGCAGCTGCCGGCGACCGTCTGCCCGGGCAACGTGGCGCAGGATCCCAAGACCGCGGTCGAGACCAGCGCGACCCGGGACGACTACAGCAAAAAGGCGCTCAACGACGGTCAGGTCGATCACCGTCTGCCGTGGCGGATCGCCGCGTGGGCGTCCACCGAGGATAAGAGCGACAAGTTCGCGGCGTTCACGCTGGCGGAGCCGACTCCGCTCAAGCGCGCGATCGTCTACTGGGAGAGCATCCCCGCCAAGTTCTCGGTCGATGTTGACGACGGTTCCGGGTGGAAGACCTTCGCCGAGGTCAAGCCCGCGGGAGACGTTTCGGTGGTCGATCTGACCAAGGCCGGGACGGTCAAAAAGGTCCGCATCGTCCAGAAGGCGGGCGCCGGTCACTCGTCCCGCCCCGAACTCATGTGGGTCCGCGAGATCGAACTCTACAAGTAGCGTCCGGTACGCCAAGCAAACGGCGCATCCGCGAAAAAAGCGGATGCGCCGTTTTTATATCGCTTCAGCGTAAAAAACCACCGGCGGACCGGCAGATAACGTCCGGGGAATTGCGCACATTTTGAACACGGCTGCTTGAACAGCAACCTGTTCATTCTGATCGATTAGCGTTACCGGAAACGACCGAGCGGCAAAATGGTTGTGCAAACTGCGGCACACCTTGAGGCGCGCGGAACGGTTTTGGTGAAAAAACACGGAATTTACATTGACAATACGCCGGTTGCGTGGTATTGTAGAAGCGGTTTCGGGAATTGACGAACCTTCCGCTTGGTAAAGAGGAACACGATGCTTGCTCCGTCGAAACAACCGGTATGCCGAAACTCCGCCGGCGGCGATCGCCTTGCCTCCTCGCTGGCGGTGACGTCTTATAACTATACCTCCAATGCGCTGAACCAATATACCGCCGTCAATGCCGAGCAGCCGACCTATGATGTCGATGGCAATATGCTGACTCGCGATGGCTGGGCGCAGGTCTGGAATGGCGAGAACCGTTTGATCGAAACCAGCAAGGGCAACGTAAAACTTCAATTCGCCTACGACTACATGGGGCGCAGGGTAGAGAAGAAGGTGTACTCAGGGACTGCGCGGACTCAACACACCCTCTTCATATATGACGGCTTCAAACTTACCGAAGAGTTGAATGCCTTAATTTAATTTCCTACTAACAGGAGGGCAATCATGCAATTATTTTTATGCAAAAAAAATTCTGGAGAACAAGGATTGAATAAATTTTTCCCCTTTCTCTTGTTCAATTATTGTCTAATTCACTATGCAGTACTACCAGAATTGGGAGGAAAAATAACGAAAATAATTTTTCAGTTAATCACAAAAACAGAATGCAATAATGTGTTATTTTGTAATCCAATTTGGCGGATTGTTGTCGCCGGGTGGACTGCACCTTTCCAATCACAAACTAGTGCCGGCGCAATTGGCTATTTTATGTATGCTATAGAACTAGTTATTTTGAATTTTCTAGTGGTTGTTATAACGAGCATATTTTTCTTTAGTATAGGGAAGTCGCGTTTAACTTATTATTCTATTTATATTCTCTCATGCTTTTTAATAATTCCAATTCCAAATGAAGTAATATCGCAATGTGTTTTTTTAAAATTCTTGTCCAACTGAGCCTTATATTATGATTGCGTATTTTTTAATGTATTTTTTCATATTCACCATTCCACAATGGATATTGGCGTATATAATATACAAAGTCATATGTGATAATTTTCGGCATGTGGTTTTTTTAAACAATTGTAATAATGATGTCTTTTTGCATTTGAATGGCGATATAATTTTTATAAAAGCTGGAAATAAAATTGAGTTTATTTGCAAAAAGGATATATTGAGGATTGGTGTAACTTCAGATGAACAAGAATATCTTTTTTCGCTTCTTCGATGTTTTGTGAAAAAATGAGCTCATATTCCGTCATCGCTGCGCTTGTTCGGCAGATCAAAGATTTTGAGTTTCATGTATTCTTCATCGCGATATCCGTATGCTTGGCGAATTAGCGTT
>Ga0208297_1000553_pt1 | contig 68243 bp, 59 predicted proteins | sample LMS_cellobiose_e_FD_187367 | JGI IMG/M metagenome (GOLD analysis project Ga0208297, IMG submission 187367) | Rumen-fistulated moose microbial communities from Alaska, USA - LMS_cellobiose_enrichment (SPAdes) (version 2) | ecosystem: Host-associated > Mammals > Digestive system > Stomach > Rumen...
GATATATACTTATCTCCATTCTTATCGGATGTATGGCATATAATAGCCTCTATGAATGGCAGGAGATAGAAGCATTAGAACTTGGCAATAAAAAAATAGACGAGCTCCGAAAAGAAATAAACAATATCAATATTCAAATGATAAAATTTTCTCTATTGGGTGAAACAATACTGGAATGGAACGATAAAGATATCGAGCATTACCATGCACGGCGTATGGCAATGGACAGTATGCTCTGCCGTTTCAAGGCCACCTATCCAGCAGAGCGCATCGATAGTGTGCGCAGTCTTTTAGAGGATAAGGAACGACAGATGTTCCAGATAGTCCGGTTAATGGATGAACAACAATCTATTAACAAGAAGATAGCCAATCAAATTCCGGTTATTGTACAGAAAAGTGTGCAGGAACAGTCCAAAAAGCCAAAACGAAAAGGTTTCTTAGGCATATTCGGCAAAAAAAAGGAAGTAACTCCAGCAGTATCAACCACTATCCTTCATTCGGTCAATAGAAACGTAATCAGCGAACAGAAAGTGCAGGATCGCCAATTGTCGGAACAAGCCGACAGCCTTGCAGCTCGTAATGCAGAACTTAACAGACAACTGCAAGAATTGATTTGCCAAATAGAAGAAAAGGTACAAACCGAACTGCAAAGCCGGGAAAACGAAATAGTTGCCATGCGTGAAAAGTCATTTATGCAAGTAGGCGGTTTAATGGGATTCGTTCTTCTATTGTTGTTAATTTCCTACATCATCATACATCGTGATGCAAAAAGCATTAAACAATACAAGCACAAGACAACTGATTTGATAAGGCTCAGAGTGAGGTGGCGGCGGTTTTGAATATACATCGGAAAAGAATTCCACTATTTGTCGGTTTTTATTTCCAATAATTTCCGGAAAAATTTTTCCACAATCTCCGGTTTTTTGTATCTTTGCATCCAAAGACATAGGATATGGATACATACAAACCCAGAATAGCCGACTCTGTCCTTGCGAGAAAACTCGCTGGTAAAGGTGCCGTGCTCATTGAAGGTCCCAAGTGGTGCGGCAAGACAACTACCGCCGAGCAGCAGGCCAAGAGCGTCATCTATATGGATGACCCCAAGAAGGTGAAAGAAAACCTCCTCAAAGCGGATCTGGCTCCTCAGGAGCTGCTGGAAGGAGAGCATCCGCGTCTGCTTGACGAGTGGCAGATAGCCCCGCAACTTTGGGATACCATCCGATTTGACGTGGATCATCGTCCCGGTAACGGCCATTATATCCTGACGGGTTCATCCGTTCCGGTTGAAGAGGAGGAAGAAGACGAAGAAGAGCAGGAAGAGAATAAGAAGATGCGCCACTCCGGTACTGGCCGGTACGGCTGGGTGAAGATGCGCCCGATGGCGCTCTATGAATCCGGGGAATCCAACGGTGCCATCAGCCTGAAGGAACTCTTCAATGCTCCGGAGAAGATCTATGCCAAAAGCAGTCTCTCCCGTGAAGACCTTGCATTCGTACTCTGCCGTGGAGGCTGGCCGGCTGCGATTGACTTGGAAAAAGACATCGCCCTGGACCAGGCTTTCGATTATGTGGATTCCGTGGCCAAGAAAGATATGAACCGCGTGGTGGACAAAGTTCGCCGTAACCCGGAGCGTGTCCGTCAGCTTATGCGTTCCTATGCCAGGAACGTGGCTTCACAGGCCCCTTACGAGACCATTGCCGCCGACATGCAGGCAAACGAGCCTAAAGGGATGGATGCGGAAACCGTCTCTGCCTATATTGAAGCACTCCGGAAACTCTTTGTGATTGAGGAATCCAAGGCCTGGAATCCCAATCTCCGGTCCAAGACTGCCATCCGTACCACCAACACCAGATACTACTCTGATCCGTCTATCGGGACTGCCGCCCTGGGCATCGGACCGGGTGATCTGCTGTCGGACTTCAATACCTTCGGCCTTCACTTTGAGGGACTGGCCGTGCGTGACCTCCGGACTTATGCTTCCGGACTTCTTGGAGAAGTATATCACTACCGTGATTCTGAAGGATTGGAATGTGATGCTATCGTTCATCTGCGTGACGGCAGTTACGGCCTTATCGAGATCAAGATTGGCGGAGAGGGCCTCATTAACGAAGGTGCCCAGACGCTCATCAAGCTCCGGGACAAGATTGACCCTACCAAGATGAAGAATCCGTCTTTCCTGATGGTTCTCGTGGGCATCGGAGAGATTGCGTACCGACGCGATGACGGCGTCTATGTGGTCCCGATTGGGTGCTTGAAGGACTAAACACCAAGGTAGGAAATAATGCCATCGATATGGAGGTCAACAAGAGATTGTTGGCCTTCTTTGCTGAGGAGGAAGTCGCAGTCGGCGTGGTTGTCCATGAAGAGGTTTTCGGTGAGGACCGCGGGGCAGCTGGTATGGCGTAGGAGGTAGAAGGCGGCTTCCTGGTCGGGGTCGCCGTCGGTGTAGTCGGTACGGAGGCGGTGGCCGGTGAGGTGGGCCTGGGCGGCGGTGTAGAGGGAGGTGGCGAGGGCATCGGCCCGGGTGTTGCCACGGGTGGTGTAGGCGCACCAGCCGCGGGCGGAGAGCCAGCGGTCGCCACGGCCGGCGGCGTTGCAGTGGATGGAGATGAGGAGGACGTTGTCTTTGCCCAGCTGGCGGCACCACTCGTTCACGCGGCGGCAGCGCTCGGGCAGGGAGATGTCCGTTTCCTCCGGCACCAGGAGCGAGGCGTCCAGGCCCCGGGCCGTGAGGGCGTCCACGATGCCCCGGGCGATGATGCGGTTTTCGAGGTATTCCAGCAGGCGGCCGTCGGGGCTTCGCTTTCCTTTGGTGTCAATGCCGTGGCCATTGTCGATGAGGATCTTCATAGCTGAGTCTGTGTTTAGGTTTACACCTTCAAGTTACACAAAATCAGCCGGTAATGCAAGAGGTATGGCGTGGGCGTTAACCCCGTTGGAGCGTAGTGAATTCTATTGAACGGAAAAAGTTTTCAGCGGTTCTTACGCTGCTCGAGAAGGTCCATCTCGTAGGCCTCGTAAGTGTCCCGGAGTTTCTGGAATATCTCGGAACGAGTCGTGAGGTTGTGGTGGTTAAGCCCTTCGGAAAGGTGGCCGCTGTAGTCGGAGAAGTCGTCGTTTAGAGCCGGGGAAAGGGCCTCGAATACGGTTTTGTCGTCTGCTTTGGCACCTGACGCATCTACAAAGAATCCCTGGTCACAGAGAGCCTTTATAACCCGGAAGAAATTCAATTTCGTCGAGCGCTTGGTATTTAGGTGAACTTGCGACGGCGCTGGAGTCTCCGGAGAGGCAGGCTTAGGCTGGCCGACGTTGTTCTGCTGGATCTGCTGGCCCTGGGGACTGATGGCGACGACGGAGTCGTGGACCTCGTTTACTGTGCCGTTATTGGTGAAGTTCTTAATGTTCATTGCTCAATCTGGGGATTGGATGCGCTGCCACCCTCAATCTGGACGGAAGAGCCGGAAATCTCGTTGATGACGCCGTTGTTGGTGAAGTTCTCGATGTTGATGACCGTTTTCTTTTTCTCACGATTCACCATCTTGAACATAGCTTCCAGGACCTCTTGGGCTTTGTCTGACCACGGTGTCCCCACGAGAATGGAGTTGATTTGCTGAAAAGCATTGTACTGCAGGTCAAACGAGGGGAAGCGAAGGATGCATTCCGCTATGGTGTTGAGAGAGATAGATGACCGGCCCAACTGCTGCTTAATCTCTGCCAGAGACTTTTTGTACTGCTCGGTCTCACGAATGCGGTCCTCATTTTCTTTCTCAACACGGGCAATTTCCTGTCGGAGATTCTCTTCCTTGCGCCGTGTCTCCTCAAGTTCTTGCTGTGTCTGGTTTAATTTGGCCAGAGTTTCCGGCGTGTCTTTCTGGATAGTTTCTCCATAGACGAATGGGAATCCATATCCAATTGATTCATTTGCCGAGTCGCCGACCACAAGACTCAACATCAAAGCTTCGTTCAAGTAAGGGCGAAGGATGTCTTCTGCATCAGCGATGGAATCCTCCATCACTTTGTTGCTCTCGATGGCAAAGGTACGCAACTGACCGAGAATGCCCCTGGCGACCATAGGACAGTACTCGTAAGGCTCTGCCAATTTCATTACACGCCTTACATACTCTGGTTGGAAATTACGAGTGAACAATTTCCATGAGATGAAGTCCGCATTGTCAAAGTAGTCAGTCCGAGGGTATAGATTGAAAGGATTGTCTCGGTGCGGAAGCGCTCTAAGCGTCCTGAATACAGGCTTTGAGGAGAGTTTCTCTTCCATCATTCGGCAGACATTACCCATCCAGTCCAGGTCACGGATAATGATGTACACGATGGAATAAAGAGCATTAGCCACGTTCAGCGGCATCTTGTTAAGCGAAGCGCTGAAATAATTGTTATCAAAGAAGATGTTATCGTCGAAATCCCACGCAAGCGTAGTGGCCTGGGCGAAAGCCTCATCAATGAGACTGGCCACAGTCCAGCCACCACTGAGTTTTACCTTTGATTCGAGAGTGTTGGCAAGAAAACGAACATATTCCTCGTCCTGGCCGTATTCCTCCCAGCCAAATCGAGATTTGAATATGATATTTCTCTTATGCCTCATTCTTCTACAGTAACGATTTCAATCTTAAGCCCAAGCCCCAGTTCGTCCGAAATCTTTTGAAGAATTTCAACCTTTGAAGGGAGGCTTAGGTTTGTGTTTATCCAGTAGCCTGACTCGATATATTGCTGGCTTCTCTTACTGCCAGGGAAGTCCGGGAACTTTTCTTTTGAGACAACATCACGGTGAAAATCAATCTCCATTATGAGATCCGGATAATTGGTCTCAATCACATACACATAGGTGTCCGAGGGTTTTTTGGTTTGCATTGTATGCCCATCAGGCCATGTCACCCTCAGTTTTTGATTCCTTTTGCGAGCAGGGGCACTGGATTCATTTTTCTTCTCCTTGGATGCCCGGCTTTTCTTCCAATTCGTTTTTTTGAACAGGCCAATCCAGTCGGAGTATGCCATGTTCTCATCAACTTCACTGGGATAGTGCTTCACGGCGATAGAAATCATCTCGTCATAATCAGGATACTCTTCGCCTATGACGTAGGGGGCCAGTTCTTTGATAAGGTCGGCGTCAAGTTCTATGAGTTTGCCGTACTGGTCCAGTTTGAAAGAAGGTTCGGGTTCAGCTACCGGCTGGTCATACAGGGAGGGTTCGTCATCAGAACATGAGAGGAGAACCTTCATGAAGCGCACGTAATGACGTAATGCCGCGCGCAGATAACCGTGGTTCTTTGTATCGATGGCCAGAATATCCGGCTGATTCCGGAAATCCTTTATTGCCTGGTCGTAATCAGCGATTGAAGAGCACTGTAAGAAGATCTCCTTATACTTATCGAAATAGCCGTCAACCTGAAAGGCTCGTAGATTCCTCACGTAATCCTTGATTGCCCGCTCAGACATACCTACACTGCGCAGATATGCTTCAAACTTTGAGCAGTCATCGAAACTGACGAACAGGTCGTAAAGAGCCTGTGGATCAGTAACGACTCGTTTGTTTATCCGAGACCCTTTAGCGACGTAAAGAGATTCTTCAGGGAAGTAGTCTCTGACGGTTTTAATATACTGATAAAGGAGTTTCGCCGGGAAGCAAACGACGTCGCTTTCGTTATTCAACGACATCTTTTCAATTTCACCCGATTCGTGAATGCGCTGCTGGAGAGAATAACGGGAATAGAGAGAGACGCTTTTCCCGACATTCAGCCGCTGTTTGCACCAGTATGGATTCCAGGATGTGTAGACATCATTCTCCGCATCATAGCCCAGAAGAATGAAGAGCGAATCAGAGTTCTTTATCTGCTCGAAGTCGTCTTTGACCGGCAATTGAACGCGCCAGATGTCAGGATTCTTGTTTGACAGCTGAGCCGGCGACAGATTCTTGATATACACAAAAACGTCCTCTCCATCGACGCGAATCGTGTATGGATTCTCGCCGCTGATGAACTTGACGTCGTAGTTTGACATGTTGGCCATCAGGCCCAACATCAAAGACTCTGTCGATAAATATCTGCTGCTGTCTTTCATGGCCGGTAGGGTTTAGTAAAGCGCGTTGTATAGGGTACTGTCGCCTCGGTCATAACCCTTCGTCCGAATATCTGATAGATGGCTCAGATTAGAACTGAACTTTACCTCTGTCACCAGTTCGGGAATAGCTTCTGAAGGTATCTTGGGCACATCTGTATGCTCGAAAAATGCCAGACTGTCACAAGCTTCTGAGTAGTCGAAATACTTCTTGCGGCCATTGTTATACTCGTTGCCAAGTGTGTCTGCTATAACCTCATAGACGTGCATACGAACGCTGTCAGAGTTGATTTTCAACGCAATGCTGTCGTACAGATCGAAGACTGACAATCCATTCTGATCCTTGGCTGACTCCCGTACTATAACGGAAGCAACCAGCAGGCGGGAATCGCCGAGCGGGTTCAACTGCGCATTTGAGAACCGATGAATTCGCTGCTCGTTCATTGTGCTCTTGACCTCAATCTTGTCCCGGCCCATAGTGAAGTCATACTTGGACTCGGGTAGAGAATGCCATGCACGAGCGGTGGTGGTTGGATCTTTGCTTTGCTCAATAACAAGGAGCTCAGCCCAGAGTCCCTGTAGTTTGTGAATCGGCTTCTTCCTCAGTTTGGCGAAGATGGAGAGTAGGTTTTCAATCTTAGAAGCAATCAGAGGATTTGACGGCTTTGGAGGGAGGGAGCGCAGCATCATCAGGAAAACATCCAAGAACATCTTTTGGAGCGTTTCTTCCGGAGATTGCAGGGTGATAATCGTGTAGCGGAGATTATCAACTACCTGGTTGCCTTCAATGATGTTACAAGGCATATCATACTCCACGGTCAGCATCTCGGCGTTGAGATTATGCATCATCGCGGAATGGTCACTTGTCTCTACGAAGAACTTGGGATAGCCCTCTTCTGAACAACTGAGTTTATGAAACATGTCAGGGAGAGAGACGACCCTGTAACGATTATCTGAACTGGGCTCCAGATTGTTCTGTATTTGCCTGAATAATTCTGCTGCTAACATATCCGGTTATCAATCTGTCATGTTATACTTCTGGGCGACACTGGTATCGTAAACGGCCTGCAAACTGTCAGGGAAGTGTATTGCAAGTGCATAAGTCTCGCTGAATGGAGAATCTGCCACCGATAGTCCTGTAAGGGTAATATGATGAAGCTGGACGGTGATGAAGTCGGGATCGAACAGATTATTATCGCCGCAGTAATCATCAGGCTCTCCAATATTGCTTCGACCCTGAGACAATTGCACTGTCCAGGTTCCATCTTTAGAATCGTACTTGGAACGCTCACGTACTTGATTCCGGCTCATGAAGATAACCTTGATGGTTAGAGGATTCACAGAGTCGAGATAACGCAGATACCTCAGCGTCATAGACTTCACCATTGTGTCCTCAAAATTGCCGGCCGTAAAGTCCGTAAGGAGGGGTATGAAGTCCTTCAGTTCCATCGAGACCAATGAATGCTTCTTGATCTCTCCGTCAGCATACTTCGCAGAGGAATAAGCCTGTAGTTGAAAATCAGCGGCTTTGGCGATGTGGTTGGCGACAAAGGTGTCTCCGACCGTCTTGTTTTCCGAGAGCATCTTTACGCCACTGAAATGATCATAACGAGTCCATTCAACGAGTTTGGATTTAACCATCTGCTTCGGGAGGACATTCATACGAGTGGGCCGCAAACGAGGCGTCATCATAACGCAGTGCTCATATTCCTTGAGGGTGGAGCACTCTTTCAGTTTTGCCCGCAATTCCTCTTCGTGACGAACATAGTCCTTGTAGTCTTTGATTGACCAGTCGGGCAGATACACGCGGCAGGACTCGATATAGTCCATCTTGTAGCCGAAGAAACGGCACCGTTGCTCGATAGTGTCGGCATTCGCTACGGAGGTCGTATAACGAGGCATATATGTGGTCGCAAGATTCTTGACCGTAAAGCCACGATTAAGCATCTGTGCTCCAATCAAGATATTCATCTTGTGGGCTTCCCACTTTATATTGTTTGAATCATCGTCGCTTTCACCTGTAATGCGATAGATGCGGCAGTTATTTACTACGTCCGGAATCTTATCTGCTATCTCCTCAAAGGATGGGCAAGTTCCTGGAGCATAGAACTGGGTGGCCTTATCATACAATTTCCTGAAACGGTTCATCAGGATGACTCGGTTCTCATGGAATTCGGGCTTGTCAAAGGCTTCACTCCATTGGCTGATCTCCTTTCTGACCCAGCCTTCAAACACTTTATTTCCCTCAATGATGTCTGTGGGATGAATCATCATAGAGAGTTGTTTGATGCCGGGGCGTTTGAACCATTTAATAACAAGGACCACTGCCCACACGTGCATCATAAGCGCCTCTCGTAGGGACTGAGGCATCGAACTGAGTGCCTTTTTCTTTTTGTGGTAAACTTCCTCTTCAGGAATCTTTACGACCAGATTGCCATTATAAAGCGAGCCATCTGGCATCATTCCGAAGAACCGTTTTCCGCCGACGTAATCTTCACCAGGCTCCAATACTGTATGGCTCTTGGGAGAGAGAATGTCAGCTGTGGTGATCAGGAGATTTGCCTGAGGCGTAGCAGTATATTGAATGTAAGAATTACCCGGAAGTTGAGCCCTCAAACGCAAGATAGCAGCATAAGTGGCAGATTGTTTATCCAGTTCCTCCTGGTTGGTTTTCTTGCTGTTTTTGAGACCAAATCCATTAAGGGAGGCCTGGTCAGCTTCGTCATCAATTATGATAACCGTCTCATTTCCAAGCGCTTTCTTTACCGTTTGGCGTGAGAAAATGGAGGTGACGTTATCAATGTACTTCCTGTGCTTCAGAATGGGAATAATCACCAGAGGCTTGTCAGAAAGACGTAACCCTTGGACAATCTCATCAAAATCTGATTCTGCAGGATTTGTATAAAAGACGAAATTGTCAACGGAACTGTCAAGATCTAAATCGTCCTGTAAACGTTCAGCCGTTTGGTCTTTTAGGATTGTCGTTATACCGGTAAGGACAATTGCTACACGATAATGATTGTCACGAGCCATTGCAAGGACACCGGTAAATGACATTGTCTTGCCGCTCTGAACATAACCTACAACGAGATGAGTTGTCTCTTGGTTTGTCGATGCGCCGTGGGGATTACAATGATTCAGGATGTCAATCGTAGAACTCCGAAGATTTGATGCGCCATTATCCGACAGACCACGTTTTTGAGGCGTGGCCTTTTTGGACTGGAGATAGTCTTCGAAGCAAGAGCCGCATTTTACATGCTGAAGTTCCTGCGCTTTCTTTTTGCTTTCCTGAATCTCAATCTCTGTCATTCGTCTGAAACTGATTGATTGTTAATGATGTCATTGAACTCGTTCATCATGTCTGTGACCGAGCCACCTTCATCGTTAATCGTCTTATACTTGGCAATGGAGAGGGCCTTGATAAGTTGCAGCGTAGTCTTATCGGGATTTCCGAATGCTGCGAAGAAGGGATGCTCCAGATTAACCTTGCAGACAATTACCTGATTGCCTATCTGGGCATAGTCGTTCCAGAACAGTTCGTTACTCTCATTGCCAGGGACAACCTTAATTGTGTAATTGACCCCATCAAAGGTGAACTTGCCCTTGGCAAGCACCTCCGGCGAAGGAGACGGCTGAGGAGGGGCTGGCGGTACAGGCGCTGGTCCAGGAGGCGTCGGCGTAGGAGTAGGAGCCGGAGGAGTCGGCGTCGGGGTTGGTGCCGGCGGAGTGGGAGTAGGCGTAGGGGTCGGCGAAGGAGGAGTAGGAACAGAAGGTGTTGGAGGCGTTGGCTGCTTCCTTTTTTTGCTTCTGTATTTGTCGCCCTGAGTAAGAAGACTTACCCCATTAATTTTTAATTTACCAACTGCTCCTTCACAGAGAGACTCTAACAATGATTGATTATTAACTTGGTTTTTCCCAAAAGAAACTTTGAAACCAGTAATATCTAATTCACCGAACACTCTGCGATACTTATTTGATCCGATTTGACCAATAAAACATTTCCCGACGGTGCGATCCTCAGGGTCAAACCCCATCACAACTCTGTGGTTCCTGAGAAAGACAACACCATGTTTCTCATCCGACATATCCTTAAGCAAGCCGATAAAGCCAGATATTTTATGGCCTTTACGGTCATCAACTTCAACGTTCTTCTTCCAGGTTATTTCTGCTCCCTCAGAATCATTATGTGGCGGGGCGACCAGAACTTCATAGTCATTAAAGGAGAGTAACTGACCATCAAAATAGAGTTGGAGTTCACCACGGCGAAGATAATACCGATAAATGCTTGCAATATTCTTGACAAGTTTCTCTTTTTCAGCATGTTCAATTGCAGTATCGGGCCATACTTCAGAAATAGTGATAGAGGTGCCGTGAATCTTGGCATCATCAATTGTCTCAAGAGAATCCAGCTCTTCTATATCTTCGTCACTAATCTTGGTAATATCTACATCAACGAGACGACTGACATTGTCAGTAATAGATTTCGTCTCAATGAGCCACTTGTTGCCAAGATACGCTGACGCAGCTTTCATTCCGATGCCAAATTCATTCATCCCCTCTCTGGTAACATTCTTGTCTGCCAGATTAAAGGCCTCACTAAATTTTTCACCAGTCATTCCGGCAGCATTGTCAACAATGGTATACTTCGTGGCTCTAACGACATTGTCGACAGGATCGTTCTCCCAAATAACGTCAATGTCAATTCGAAGCACAAAACGGGGGTCAGAGTTGAGCAATTGCGTTTTGTTGCTCTCCCAGGATTGAATCGAATTATCAATAAATTCCCCAAAGACTTGAGCAGCCTTGTACGGATAATTCTTATACGTCAGGTATACTCCCTGTGTTGCTTTGAAGCTAATCTTTGCCATAACAGTAACGCTGGATAAGTGAACGTGCTATCATTTCAACCACCTGGGTATTAACTGCATTCCCAAGGGCTTCATATATTCTTGTCGGTGCTAAGCCGTTAAAATCTAAGTCTTCCATTCCCTGCAACATGGCCGCTTCGCGGGTCGAAAGGTAGCGGCCAAACTGAACATCCTTTCTGGTTAGGCCATATTCCTCGAGTTCCTCTTTGGTGTAGGCCTTCACTTTGCTCTTCGGGAGCTTTACCCAGGGAATAATGGGTATTTGAGTGCCCACAAGATTAAGAGCTGGCGAATAGGTGGGTAGCTTCACGCGGATGCCTGATGCACGGAACTGAACAATCTTTGTGAAGATCTTTCCGTCATCGTCTCCGCCACAGTTCCATTCTAATTTCTGGTGGCTGTTATCCCAGTCTTCGATAAGTCTTCTCCAGCCTTTTAGCCATCGCTCATTCTCCTCATAGAAGGTCCGATTCTGCTCGATATAGCGAATCTTCCAGTCAGGGAAAACTTCGTCCGTGGCCGTTTGAGCATAAATGGGAAGTTGAGCAAGGCAATCAGCTTTTGAAGGTCCGTTGATAATCCACCCCAGTTTACCTTTTCTGCCTCGGAGATCTTTGCGTTGTTGGAAAGCAGGAGCCAAATCCTTGTAACGGTAAGAAGCTCCAAACTCCATTGCCCAAATAGGGAATGCGGGGATATGCAAGTTGTGTTTCAGTACCAGGTCAATAAACTTTTGCCAGACTTTCAACTGGTAATGAGTCTTGAGTGAGAGTGGCTGAATGTTCTCGTCGTTTTCATCAATAATGGAATTGATGTCGCAAATCGGCGTGCCATCAGAGACAGGAAATTCAAATGGAGACATCCAGTTTTCTTCAACGATGTCTTTACGTACGCCTACTATGTATATTCTTTTTCGATGCTGCGGATACCCGTATTCGTGTGGTGAGATAATATCATCATAGACTTCATACCCGAGTTCGTCCAGACGATTTTTGATTGTATTCCAAGTATTACCATCATCATGGCCGCGTAGGTTGGCAACATTCTCCAGCAACAAGAAAGAGGGCTTATTATCCTCTTTTAGGCGTATTATCTCGCAGATGTAGTTGAACATGTTACCGCGGCCTTTTTCGTCGAGGAAGCCTTGGCGGTAACCAGCTTGGCTGAATGGCTGACAGGGGAAGCCTGCACAGAGAATATCATGCTGAGGGATAGATGCGAGATCTACTTTGGTAATATCGCCCTCAATTCTTGGCGTTTTAGGGAAGTTCTTCTTGTATAGCGCCTGCAGGTCTGCCCGAAGTTCACTGGCAAACACACATTTACACCCCAGGCGATCCAGGGCGATATGAAATCCTCCGAGTCCGGCGAATAAATCTATAAATTTTAACTGTTTTCTTCTACCCATAAAATCTCTCTACTCAGCCGGTGTGGAATATATGTCAAACACCCCTCCGTGGCCGATGTCACGAATGGATGCAGTAGCCTTCAAAAGGAAGGTTTGATGTTGATTAGACACCACTGCTATAAACTATGTTGCTATACTGTAAAAGTGTTCAAATAACAAATTTAGCGTTTTTCATCGAAATTCGTAATATAATTTAGTATCAAGACGCAAGACCGCTCCGAAAATCAGCTTTTCAGGGCGGTCAGGCAAGGTATTTCAAAATGTTATTTTCGGTCGCCGGTTGTGCGTAGCCAATTCCGGATTTCCTCTCGGAAGAAGTACAGCAATTTGCCGTTCCTGTAGTGAGGGATTTTACCGTTTTTAGCCCACTCGTATATAGTGCATTTAGCCGGGTGGCCGGGTAAATAATCCCGTAGTTCTTCAACGTCCATCCATTCGGTAAGACGTGTTAAGTCGTTTTTGCCAAGCATCAAAGACTTGAGGTCCTTGATTTCTTTACGCAATTCGGCGAGAATACGTGGCATATTCTCAAAGTCGATTCTTTCTTCTGTTGAATCCATTGCTTCTGGGTATTACGTTGAACAATGGCTTCTTGTTTTGAGCGCTCAGAATAAGAATGCCAGACTCCGCTTTGGAATCTGGCAACAAAAATATAGCAAAAATTTCGGGTAATTCCTTGAGTCAAGGACAGGTCAAGGAAAACTTTTTCATTCATCGACAGGCTCCATCTTTTCCACCCCCACAAACTCCAGATCCAGGTCGTGAATGAGCGCACGGATCTCTTCGTGGACCTCCGGAGAGAAGTACTGCGCCACGGCGGCAAAGGTAGCATCGGCCCGGGGATTGGGCGTGCGGTGCCAGCGGATGAGCCAGTCGGCAATGTCGATGTGGGCCTCGTGGTCCTCCGGCTTCCCGTATTTGACCAGGAGGTCGCATACCATGTAGGAGAATCCCTCCAGCTGGGCGAGCTTCTCCACCCATGTACTGTATCCATCAATATCGGGGAATGCCGTAATCGAGCGGCCCTTCAGGACATCCAGTCGGTCGTTGATTTGGGACTTACCGCCGGTTGCCAGCCAGATGAACTTGGGGATGAGCCCTGCACAGATAATGGCCGTCTTCTCGGACTCTACCAGGGCAACCGGCTTCTCAGGAAAGAGCGGCAGCAAGTGCTCTCCGAACAGGCACTGTGTCAGCGTCCATTCCTGAGGGAGTTGGCCAGCGTATTTCATCAGGGAATGCACCCAGGTGATGCGGCCTTTGGTGTTTTCGTCTTTGATGCGGTGGCCAGTCTCGGGATCGTATTTCATGACCTTGCCGGTCCTGCATCGGCCATGGATGTCAATCTGGTAGAAGATGACGGCTTTCTCACGCGTGACCCCGATGCGGTACTCCTGGATGAGGGAGGCAACCGTTATCGGGTCAAAGATGGTGCGGAGAAAGGTGATGAAATCGGAGTCGAGGGTGGGGCGGATGCTCCTGGCAACAATGTCGTCCGGGATGGTGTCCACTTTGTCCACTCGGTGGACGGGTGGACATGGTGGACGCTGGTGGACGGCTTTATCCAGCCACTCCGGAGCCTTACGCCAGTCTTCGGCGTTGGGTCTGGCCTCCGGATGGTCCTTGAAGTACTGGCGCGGGGTGTAATGGTAGTTGCAGCCGGATTCGTGGTCGCATCGGCCAACGGTCTCGTGGAGAGGATTGCCGTCGTTGTCGACATAGAGGGTGAAGCAACGCTTCCCGCCACAGCTGGGGCAAGTATGACGGGAGGCGGGGCCTGCGTATTTCTGGAGGTGATAGTCGTATTCCATTGCTGTAGGGTTTTATTCTGATTCCTGGTTCTCAAAAAGGTTTTGTCCACCGTCGTCCACTTTGTCCACCTTGTCCACGCTGTCCACGGTGGACGCAGGGGTGGACTGCTCGGCTTTGGCGATGATTTTGCCGACCATAGACTTGGATATTCCAACCTGGGCGGCGATGTCACGATAGTTCAAACCCTGCTTGTGGAGTTCTACAACACGCATATCGCGCTGAATAAGGTCGTTGTCGTCAGGTTCGGAGAGGTGGTTTTTCTCCGGCTCCGTGTACAGGAAGTTAAAGCGGACCATGTCATCGTCTTTGCTGAGCTCGAAGACCATCACGGAACCGGCTCCGTAGGAGAAACCTCCGTAACGGACTTTCAGCTGCTTGACGAAGCGGAAGTTTTCGTCCTTGGAGCTGAGGCCGATGGCGAAGACGCTGTCAAAGTAATTGAACAGTTTCTTCGATCCAGCGAGGTCGTTCTGGGTGATGGGCGCCCAGGCGTGCCGTTTGGGCGTGTGGGCGATGATGAGGATGGACCAGGCGTACTGCTGCTTGAGTTTCAGGAGTTTCATCATAAAGGTGCCGGCGTCCTGGCCTTTCTCGGCGTTGTTGCAGAGGTAGCCGATGTTGTCCACGATGATGACGGGGGTCTTCATCTGTAGGGCGGCTTTCTCGATGTTGCCGAGGATGCGGTCTTCCCAGTCTTTGAGGTCCATGCGGGCCGGTACGATGGTGGCACGGAAGAAGTTGTCGGGGAAGCGGTGCAGCTGGCCGGTTTTCTTGTTGGTGTAGCGGTCCTGGAACTGCTTGGCAGAGAGTTCGCAATCGAGATACAGGACGCGGAAACGCTGGGCGATTCCTTCGGCGATCTGGACTGCGAAGAGGGATTTACCGATGTTGGAATCGGCAAAGAGGCAGGAAACTTCGCCCTGGTACCAGAGTTTATCGTAAAGCGGCTCTGGGTCGGGCTCTCGAGAGGCATCAATGAGTGTGTCGTTGACACTCTTGACGGCAAGCATGTCGATGTCGGTCGTGTGCGCTTGGGCTTCCACTGCTGCCGAGATAGCCTCGATGGGATTGATGCTATCAGTTGTTTCCATCCTTATGGGTCTTGAAGAGTTCCACAGCCATCTCTACGTCGATGACGATCTTGCGACCCTGCTGCATACAGGCGGGTGCCAGAAAAGTGTCCTTGTAACGCTGCGCTGTGAGGTGGGAGCAGCTGAATAGGGACTGGATACCCTTGAGGCCATAGACGTAACGGCGGTTGTTTCCGGATGTGGGTTTTTCCGCACCGGCTTTGGGTTGCATTCCGAGCTCCATCAGGAGTTCTTTGAGGTCGCCGACGGTGAGGGCGGCGATGGGTGTTGTGTTTTCGATAATCATTTTTCTGATGATTAAGAGTTAAACAAAACACAACCGGTTGTGCGATAATTTCGCTGAGCTCGAAGGCAAAGGTAAATCAGTTTTTATGATAGCGCAATATGCTGATATAGTAGGGTTTACACCTTTCGAATTGGAGTGAACTTTACAATAAGAAACAATACCCAAATAGATTTAAGTAATACTTCAACTTGACATTTTTTTGCGAATCTGTTCAGTTGATGTGTGGTTTTGGTTTGTTTTAGTATGGTTTGGTAATAATGGCAGTTAACTATGTCAAATAGTTGTAAGGGTGAAAGTTTGGGGGATTGACTGGCGTTCTTTAGTTAAGTAAATTTGAATCAAAGATTTACGAAAACAAGATTAAAACAATACTTAAACTATGATAGCGCTTCCTTCCATTGCTTTCGGGGGCTTTTCTGGGTCGGCAAAGGGTGTTACGGCTCGCCAGGTGGGCGGCCGTAGCATCCTTTCGCTGAAATGCTATCCGACGGGTGTAGCAACGGGAGCCCAGCTGGCCCGCCGGGCTTCGCTGAAGAAGATTTCCAAGAGCTGGGTCGCTCTGTCGAATGAGCAGCGGGCCGATTGGGACCGGCTGGCGGAACACGCCAGTGGGGCTTCTGTTTTCGGCCAGAAGGCTGAGCTCTCCGGTATGAATCTGTACGTGCGCCTGAACGCGAACCGCGTGATGGCTGGGGAGGCGGTGATGGCCGATGCTCCGGCAGCACAGGTGGCTGTGCCGAATGTGGTGTATGGCTCCGTTGCGGTGACGCCGCAGTATATGGCCCTGGGCGGAATCAAGCACGAGAGTGCGCCGTTCAAGTTGGTGGTGAAGATGTCTGGGAGTCAGTCTGCCGGCATTTCCAATGGCTGGAGCAAGACTGTGATCATCACTCCGGGTATGGAGGATGACTGGGGCGAGGCGGATGTGACTACGCTTTATATGAAGACGATCGGCGTGGAGCCTACGACTGGGCAGAAGGTGTTTGTGGAAGCTTACTGGCTGGATACCGATACCGGTTTTGCCGGACAGGTAGCGAGGGAGGCTGTGATTGTGACGGGTGAGGCTCCTGTGCAGCGCCGCGTGAGAGTTACCATGGATACTCTTGATCCCACGGAGGACAATAATGTCACTACCATTGACGTGGACTTCTCCACCGGGGCTCCTGTAGCGCAGTTCAACGCGGTATGCCTGGGACACAGCAATGTCGCATCCTCCATAGTCCACCTGGATCGAGAACTGCCTACTGAAGTCATTGGTACCGGCATCTGCCTTGGCCGCGCAAACGGTCCTGATGGGAAGATTGTTGCCCAGTCCTACATGGTGTGGGTTCGCAACTACTACGGCAAAGCGGATATGACCTTCGCTCACCGTGGCGGATATTACGTAGCAAAAACGGAGTGCTTCGGTGCCGGTGTCATGTATTAACCCTCAATCTGAAACGCTATGTTCAACAGTACAGGAAATAACTTCGGTGCCGGCCAGATCCAGTTCAAGGATTACCAGGCAGAGAACTACGTGGTCCTGAACTCCAAGTTCACGTTCGACCCCACCAACGCAGACTACCAGGCATGTGACCAGCTGGAGATTTATGTGCCGGACCTCAGCATAGACCGCAGTGCGGTGGGTGCAGTATTCATCCGCTTTGTTGAAGACCAGCACTGGTCTTGGGGAGATTCCGTCTACGACGGAGGCTCTATCCTCAAGTCTTGGGTGAAGGACAAGAATACCATCGTGATTGAGAAGCAGCCCTGGTTTGACCAGAACGGTCCTCTCATCATCTACATCCTGACGCTCTACCCGCAGCTGAACCAGGGGGTCAACACCATCAAGGGAACCCAACAGCGTCTGACTGTCACGACAGAGGGTGATTACCTCCGTTTTGGATACGAGACCTTTGTGGTGGTGTTCGAACACTGGGCGTTCATCCACATGTTGATTTCCGGATGCACCTATGCTTACAGGGAATCTCTTTGGGAGGCAACCCTGGAAGAACTGCCTGCAGACATCACGGCAGATGTCCCTATCTGCGGTGGAGGCAACCAGTTCCACCCCGAGTGCGATGGAATGGCAGAAGCCCACATCGAGAACCGGGTGTTCAGCAACCAGCGCCGTGTGATGGGATTCTGGGACACTGGCCACGATCCGTTTGTGTATGCGTTCCTTGTAAGAGATAATAATGAGTAAGGGCCATGACGCAGAAGAATAAAATAGAACTTACTCGCCTGCAGGGCATCATCGCTGTGGCCAGCTTCAGCAGCGGGGTGATTATCGCGGCCGTGTGCCTGTTCTTCATTCCTCCCTTGGGAGAGATTGCTTCTTCGGCCATTTCGATTGTGAGCGAGCTGTTGGTCCTCTGCGGTGCGATCCTGGGCGTCAAGGCCTCCTACGATGTCAAGTTCCGGAAGTTCGAAGCCGAACTCCGGGATGTAATAGAAAACGAAAAGAAACTGAATTCCTAAACCTACCTATGAGATACGTTCTGCCACTGCTTTTCCTCGTGCTCGCTTCTGCCTGCAGTACTGTCCGCCAGCTTCCATCGACGGACAGTACCAAGGTGGAGGTGCGTTATGAGAAGGTTCTGGAGAAGGATACGATCCTGGTCGAGCTGCCGGTTGTTGTGGAGCGGGTCGCAGTCCTGGATACGGTGTCACATCTGGAGAACGCTTATGCGGCTTCCTCGGCCGTGGTTTCCGGCGGAGTCCTGAAGCACAGCCTGGAGACGAAGCCCGTGAAGTTGCCGGCGGTTGTTGACAAAGAAATCGTGTATCGGGATTCCTTAATATATAAGGACCGCATCCAGACTGTCACCGTTGAAGTGGAAAAGAAACTCACCGGCTGGCAGCAGGCAAAACAAAGAGTCGGAGGCTTCTGCTTCTTTGCTCTTCTCTTGATAGCAATCTATTTCATTATCAAACAATTTATTAACCTCAAACTTTTTTAGCCATGAAGTACATTCCTTCCATCGCCTTCGAGGAGATGAGCGGCAGCGCCAAGGGCGTGACCGCTGCAAAAATGAAGAACCGGAAGTACATCCGCAACCGCGGCTACGGCGGCAGCGTCCGCACTTCCGACCAGGCCAAGGTCAAGGGCATTTTCAAGCGCCTGACCACGATGTGGAAAACGCTCACCAACGAGCAGATCCTCGCGTGGAACAAGCTTGCCCTGAGCCAGCAGGGCCGTTCTGTCCTTGGAACCGGCGCCAAGATCTCCGGCTCCAACCTGTTCACCCGCCTCAATTACTGGATCGTCGCTTGCGGCGGCCAGCCCGAGGTGACCCCTCCTACGCTCCTGGGCGTGGAGAATCCGTCCAGCGCCACCATCGTGTGCCAGGGCAATACCTTTACCTTCAAGCTGGACCAGGCCCTCGCCGACAACGGCGGTATCTTCCTGGTCATCGAGGCCACCGAAGGTCAGTCCAATGGTGTAAGCCGTGCCCACAGCAAGGCCGTTGCCATCAAGATGGTGGAAGAGCCCACCGCCGCTGCAGTTGACATCCGTGCCGACTACGTGGCCAAGAACGGAACTCCGAACGCAGCTGCGCCGAAGATCTTCTTCCGCTACTACTACGTCAACTCCAGCACCGGCGAAAAGTCCGGCACCATGCTGGCCGAGACCAAGTGGGTCGCGGGTGAGTAGTCCGGGTGACTGTCAGGCCCTCGGGCCGATTCTGAAAAAAGTTTCCTGCCTTCCTTTCGGGGGGCAGGTTTTTTTTGTGCATTTCCAGACGTATGGCGTGGCGGGTTCCCGGATAGTTCACCGGTCGGACCTGCCCAAAAGCAATCAAAGTATAGGGGAGGATAGTAAAAGAAATTACGCATAAATTCAGCAAGTTTTATGCGTAAATTTATGCGTAAGTACCTTAAGTGACTGATTTTCAGTCTGTTCCGTGGAGCATAGGAGAATCGGACTCCTGACCTTTTGAATGCCATTCAAACGCTCTACCAACTGAGCTAATGCCCCGAATGCGGTTGCAAATGTAAGTATTTTTTTTGTTTCTGCAAGCACTTCCCTCGATTTTTTCTTATTTTTGGGTATGGAAAAAGAAAGGAATTTGGAACGCCTGGCCGGCTGGCTTCTCCGACTTGGGGCTTTTGCCGCTGTGGCACTGCTCTGTTGGTATTTCCGGAGTGTACTCGTCTATATTGTCATCGCCTTTGTGGTTTCGCTGGTGGGTCAGCCGCTTATGCGTCTGTTGCGCCGGATCCGGATCCGGGGGAAGGCAGCTCCGGACGGGTTGCTGGCTGTTATCAGCATCGTACTGATTCTAATCGCGCTCGCATTATTTGTCACGCAGCTGGTGCCGGTCGTGACGGGAATCATCCGCGATGCCTCGGTGATGAATGCGGCCGACCTGCCGTATAACAACCTGCTTGATCAGGTCGATGCCTGGCTGATCAGTGTCTTCCCCGGGCTGGATTCCGACTTCGATATCGTGGCACTGATGCTGGACAAGATGCGGGAAGTCGTCAATTTCTCCAATGTTTCCTCGGTCATCGGTTCTGTCGCCTCGGCCGTTGCAAGCATCGCCGTCGGATTGTTTTCGGTCGTTTTCATCTCTTTCTTCTTCATCAAGGATGAGAAACTGTTCAGTAAGATTATCTGCGCGCTTGTGCCTGACAAGATCGAGGGGTCGGTCGATTCGACCATCAGCGACATCACACATCTGCTCTCACGCTATTTCATCGGACTGATTATCGAAGTGCTGGGTGTCATTGTCATCGACTTCCTCGGATTGTGGCTGATCGCCCGCGTCGGGGCTGATTATGCCATCGGCATTGCGTTTATTGCCGGTGTGCTGAATATCATTCCTTACGTCGGGCCGCTGCTGGGGGAGGTGATCGGCGTGGTCCTGTGTGTCGTTCTCAAATATGGGGCCGGAGTAGGGCTCAATGTACCCATCTGGGCCTTTGCCCTGATCGTACTGGCCATCATGCTGTTTGCCCAGCTGATCGACAATTTCGTCTACCAGCCGCTGATCTACTCGACCAGCATCAAGTCCACGCCGCTGGAAATCTTCATCGTCCTGCTGATGGCCGGCAGGATAGGCGGTACGGTCGGACTGCTGGTAGGCATTCCGGCCTATACGGTCGTCCGTGTGATCGCCATCCGCTTTTTCTCCGACCAGAAAGCAGTCAGGCGCCTGATTCCCGATATAGATAAGGAGAATACAGACGCCTTGATTTGATTCGTGGCAAAAGCCTGCGCGGAAGAAGACCTATTTCTTCATGAGCGACAGGCCTTCATGCCAAGCTGTTCCGATCTTTTCGCCGATGGCGTAATAGTCATTGCGCATCTGGTCGAAGGCGAAAGCGTTCAACTTGCCGGCATCGATCTTTCCCTTTTCGTCGAGGACCTTCTCATCGGCCAGGACATTGACGATCTCTCCGAGGACGCGGAGCCCGTAGGGCTGGTCCTGGAATTCGACCACCTTGCATTCGAGCGTGACGGGATATTCGGTGACTACCGGAGCATCGACATGTTCACTCTTGACGGCATGCAGGCCGCTCACGGCGAATTTGTCCGGATACTTGTTGCCGCTGGCGGTGCCCAGGTAATCGGACTCCTTCAGGGTATCCGTCCCGGGGATGGAAAGCGTGAATGCCTTGCGGTCGCGCAGGTTCTTCACGGTCTTGTGGGAGGCCTCGAGGTTCAAGGCCACCATATTCATGTCGACAATTCCGCCCCAGGCCATCATCATCACGTCCACGCTGTCGTCTTCGTTGTATGTACCGATCATAAAAGTCGGCATCGGGAAAAGGTAAGGTTTTGCTCCTAAAGATTTCATGATAGTAAGATTTTTTTCGTTTTTCAAAATGCAAAGATATCAATTGTCAGTATATTTACGCTGAAAATCGCATTTGACAGAAAGAACATGGAGAATCACATTTCACGCGAGGCGGCCCTCGAACTGCTGAAACGATACAACAAGGATCCGTTCCACCTGCGTCATGCCCTGACGGTGGAAGCGGTAATGCGCTGGTACGCCAGCGAACTGGGCTTCGCCCAAGAAGCGGATTTCTGGGGACTCGTAGGGCTCCTGCATGACATCGACTTCGAGATGTATCCCGAGGAGCATTGTATCAAGGCGCCCGTGCTGCTGCGCGAGGCGGGTGTCGGCGAAGCGATGATCCACGCCATCTGCAGCCACGCTTACGGGATGCACGTGGACGTGAAGCCTGAACACCTGATGGAAAAAGTGCTTTTCGCCACGGATGAACTCACCGGGCTGATCGGGGCCACCGCCCTGATGCGCCCGTCGAAGAGCGTCCAGGATATGGAGCTGAAGTCGCTCAAGAAGAAGTACAAGGTCAAGACGTTCGCCGCCGGTTGCTCCCGCGAGGTGATCGAGCAGGGCACCGAAATGCTGGGCTGGCCCCTGGACGAGGTGCTGCAGAAGACCCTTGACGCGATGAAGGCCAGCGAAGCGGCCATTGCGGCAGAATTTGCCGTTATCATCAATAGCTGAGATAATCCTCCGGAAATAGCTATCTTTGCACCTCCTAACTACGTTTTTAGATGAAACACGAGCGCAAAAAAACGATCAGGCAATTTACCGCAGTCGCTCTTGCAGCCCTGACGCTGCTTGCTTGCAAATCAAATACAAACGAGAATATGAGCACATTGAATCTTACCCGGGAGTGGGACAAAACCTTCCCAAAATCCGAACAGGTAAACCACAGCAAGATCACTTTCCACAACCGCTATGGCATTGAACTGGCGGCTGATATGTATGTTCCCAAGGACGCTTCCGGCAAACTTCCCGCCATTGCGGTGAGCGGCCCTTTCGGCGCTGTGAAGGAGCAGTCAAGCGGCCTTTATGCCCAGCACATGGCCGAACGCGGATTTCTGGCTATTGCCTTCGACCCTTCTTTCACCGGTGAATCCGGCGGTGAGCCGCGCAGGATGGCTTCTCCTGACATCAATACGGAGGATTTCCTGGCCGCGGTGGACTTTCTTTCCACCTGTGAATGGGTGGATCCTGAACGCATCGGCATCATCGGCATCTGCGGTTTTGGCGGCATGGCCGTCAATGCGGCCGCATTGGACCCGCGCATCAAGGCCACGGTGGCCTCCACGATGTACGACATGAGCAAAGTGAATGTCGAGGGTTACTTCGCCAGTGAAGATACGCCCGCCCAGCGTCAGGAAAAACGCCGCGCACTGGCGGCACAGCGTACGAAGGATTATGCCTCGGGGACTTATGAGCGTGCAGGTGGTGTCATTGATCCGCTTCCTGCGGATGCGCCCTGGTTTGTCAAGGACTATCACGCTTATTACAAGACGTCTCGCGGCTATCACAAACGCAGTGGCAACTCGAACGACGGCTGGAACGTCATCGGTTGCCAGAGTTTCCTGAACCAGCCCCTTCTGACCTGGGCCGCAGAGATTGAGGCCCCTGTGCTTCTCATCCACGGCGAAAAGGCCCACAGCCGCTACTTCAGCGAGTATGCCTTTGAGCGCATGACCGGGAAGCACGTTGTTGGCGAAAGCGCAAAGGAAGGCAACAAGGAAATCCTCATCATCCCCGGGGCCTCCCATGTGGACCTGTACGACGATGTTGCCGGCGTGATCCCTTACGACAAGATGGAAGGCTTCTTCAGAGAGAATCTGCATTCACGATAATTCCTTCGGAGGATCTTCCGCCTTTGCCGATGAATTCGCGGCTCCGCAGGGAATACGGGCTGTTGAAAATAGCTTACAGCCGAGTTTACATCGATTAGAAATTTTGATAAGCGAAAAATCTTCCGTACCTTCGTGGGTATGGAAGATTTTTTGATTTACAACACCTTGGAAGACCGGAAGTATCCGGATGCATATCGGGACAATTATCACTGTCACATCCTCTGCCGCAGCGGTGAAATGCAGTTTGATGCCGTGGGCAAATCTTTCACGGCCGGTCCTGGAGACCTGGTTATCTGGCAGATGACAACCGCTGTTTCCAATGTGCGGTATTCAGCCGGCTTTGATGCTGATTTCGTTCTCATTTCCAATCCTTTCCTGAATCTGTACAATCCGGAGCAGGTGTGGGCCACCAAGGGCTACGTGTATATCAAAAGCCATCCGGTGTTCCACCTGGAAAATGATGAATGGGATGTCATCGAGGCTGATTTCGAACAGTTCCGCCACCGGATCAACTCCCGTTTCACTCTCTTCTTCGATGACAAGGTGGGGCGGGTTTTCCAACTGCTCCTGATGGATATGTGGGGCATCTATTCCCGGGAGATGGAAAATATGGACACCGACGAGACCTCGGCCCGTATCTTCATGAAATTCCTGTACCTGTTGCAGCAGCATTGCCGGCAGGAGCGGGAAGTGGCCTGGTATGCCGACAAGCTTTGCGTCACGCCAAAGTATTTATCGGCCATCTGCCAGAAGATGACGGGGAAGAGCGGCTCTTACTGGATTGAATACTATACCCTCCACGAAATTCTCCTCCTGCTGAACAATCCGGACCTGACGCTCACGGACGTGACCGACAGGATGCATTTCCCGGCCCCGCCGATGCTCACCCGTTACTTCAAACGCGTAACGGGCATCACGCCGTCCGAATACCGGGCCGGGAAATAAGCGATCTGTTTCTTTACGGCCCGGCTGTTCATCCTGCAGTATCATCATTCCTGCGGACGACTGCGCTTCCGATGAGATGCAGCGTTCCGCACGCATAAATCTGACACATTTCTTATGCGGATCCTTGCATTTCGTACTTACCTCGTAGGGAGAAGAGCAGAGAACGAAACGCGAGGGGATACGCATTCTGTGTCCCCATCGCTTTGGAACGTCAAAACGCCCCCAGCAGAAGGTTCCAGAACAAGAAGCGGAGGAATTTGCCGAGGAGCATCAGGAGGGCAGTGAGCCAGGGGTTGGTCTTGTAGAAGCCGAGGGCGATGGAGAAGAGGTCGCCGACGAAGGGGAGCCAGCTGACGAGGGCGAGCCAGACGCCGTAGCGGTCGACATAGACCTTTTGCTTTTCGAGTTTGGCGCGATCGACTTTGAACCATTTTTCGAGCCATTCCCATTTGCCGAGCCGGCCCAGGCCGAAACTGGTGAGGGAACCGAGCCAGTTTCCGGCGGTGGCTACGGCCAGACAGGCCCAGGGCGACGCGGTCATCTGGAGCATCGCGACATACAAAACGTCGGAGCTGAACGGGACGACGGTCGCGGCCAGGAATGTCCCGACGAAGAGGCCCCACAAGCCCCAGGCGCCGAGGTCGGGGAGTGCGAGGAGGTCAGGCATGGGTGCGGCGGCAGCAGGAGAACATCCGGTTGGGGAGTTCGCTGATGAGGATGATGCCCAGGACGATGGCGATGGTAACCTTGACGGCCATGAAGCCGCTGGAGAGGGCCAGGCTGAGCTGGTCGGAGACCACATAGTAGGAGGTCCAGAAGACGCCGGCACCGGGGACCAGCGGGAAGATGCCGCAGAGCAGGAACACGATGGCGGGACATTTGTCGAGCACCGAGAAATAGCGGGCCGAAAGGACGACCAGCATGGTGGCGAAGACCGTGGCGGCCGGCGGCGTGAAACCGGCATGGCGCGCCAGAATCATGTAGAGGATCCAGCCCAGGACGCCGCTGACGCCGCAGAGCACATAATATTTGCGCGGCACGCCGAAGAGGACGGCAAAGGCGGCCGTACCGATGAACGAGGCGATGATCTGCACCGGCATCTTGAAGGTGAAGGGATCGACCGTCATTCCCTTGAGCACGATCATCTCGCCGAATACCAGCCCGTCGCAGACAAAAGCCAGGGCTACGCCCGCGGCGATGCAGAAAAAGACCAGCATCGCGTCGAGCAGGCGCGTGGCGCCGGCGATGTAGTCTTCGTTGGCCACGTCCCGGACGCCGTTGACGAAAGGCACGCCCGGAATCAGCGGGATGATGGCGCCGATGATCATGTTGGGGAGGCTGTGCCCGAAACCGATGCGGTGGAACACGATGCAGAGGGCCGTGACGAAAAAGCCGCCGACGATATTGCCCACGATCTTGGACATGTGCGGCGCCGTGACGAAGAGCACAAATAGCCAAAGCAGGATGCCGCAGACGAAGGAGGCGGCGCAGTCGAGCATGCCGCCGCCGAAGACGATGCAGAATCCGGCACTGCCCAGGGCAGAGGCCAGGATCTGCTCCCAGCGGGGATGCGGTTTCATGCTGCGGATTTCCTGCAGCCGCGTGCGCGCCTGCTCCAGCGAGCATTTCCCGGCCACGATGTCGCGCGACAACTGGTTGACGGCCACTACCTTGTCGAGCTGCGTCCCTTTGAAGGGGATGAACTCCACATTCGCGTATTTATTGAAACTGCTGGTGGTGAAGATGCCGTTGCTCAGCACGAAAAAGCTCTTGGAGTCGACGCCATAGTGCGAGGCGATGCGCTCCATCGTCTCCTCGACGCGGGAGATTTCCGCACCGTTCTCGAGCAGGATGTGACCCGCTTCGGAAGCGATGGCCAGCGCCTGGGCGTGGCGTTCTTCCAATTCTTCTTCCGGAATCTGTAGTTTTTCAGCCATGGCTGCGTCCAATATCTGTCCTTCGGACTGCAAAGATAAACTTAATTTCATTATCTTTGAGGTTCGAAAGAAATGAATTATCAAACTGAAATGAATATGAAAAGAATCGCTTCCTTTTTCGCTGTCCTGGCGCTGAGCCTGGGCACGATGGCGTCCGCTCAGCAGATGCCCCCGATTCCGGTCGATCCCAACGTGCGCATCGGCCAGCTCGAGAACGGACTGACTTACTACATCCGTCACAACGAAGAACCGAAAGGGCAGGCCAATTTCTACATTGCCCAGAAAGTCGGCTCCATCCTCGAGGATGAGCCGCAACGCGGCCTGGCCCATTTCCTGGAACACATGTGTTTCAACGGTACGGAGCACTTCCCGGGCAATGGTGTGGTGAAATACTGCGAATCGATCGGCGTGAAATTCGGCGCCGACCTGAATGCCTACACCAGCATCGACGAGACGGTCTATAACATCGACAATGTGCCCGTGGCCAAGGTCCCGAGCGCCATCGATTCCTGCCTGTGGATCCTGCACGACTGGGCCGACGGCCTGCTGCTCAATCCGGAGGACATCGACGGCGAGCGCGGCGTGATCCACGAGGAATGGCGCAGCCGCCAGAATGCGCAGATGCGCCTCTACGAGCAGATCCTGCCGGAAATCTATCCGAACAACAAATATGCGGAGCGCATGCCCATCGGCCTGATGGAGGTCGTGGACAACTTCCCGTACCAGGTGCTGCGCGATTACTATGAGAAATGGTACCGTCCCGACAACCAGGGCATCGTGGTGGTCGGCGACATCGACGTGGACGCCGTGGAAGCCAAGGTCAAGGACATCTTCGGCACCATCGCCAAACCGGTCAACCCGGCCGAGCGCTACTACGTGCAGGTCGAGGACAACGACGAGACGATCGTCAGCATGGCCAAGGACAAGGAACAGCCCTATGCCCAGACCTTCATCTTCTGGAAGCACGACGCTTATCCCAACGAGATGAAAGGCGACATGAACTACCTGGTCTATCAGTATGCGATGGGCATGGCCGACATCATGCTCAACCAACGCCTGCAGGAGTTCACCCAGCTCCCCGAGCCGCCGTTCATGGCCGCCCAGTTCGGCGCTGACCAGGATTATTTCCTGGCAAAGACCAAGAAATCCTTCATGGGTATCGTCGTCTGCGGCGAGACCCAGCTGGAGAATGCCGTGGCCACGGTCTGGCGCGAGATCCTGCGTGCCAAACGCGGCGGATTCACGGCCAGCGAGTATGAACGCGCCCGCGCCGAATACATGAGCCAGGTCGAATCGGCCTACAACGCCCGCGAAAAGAAGAGCAGCGCCTCCTACTGCAGCGAATACGTGCGCCACTTCATCGACCGTGAACCGATCATGGGCGTCGAGAATGAATATGCACTCTCGCAGCAGCTCTGCCCGAATCTCCCGGTCGAGGTGGTCAACCAGCTCTTCGGCCAGATCGTCGAGGAAGGGAAGAACCTGGTGGTCGCCTGCATGCTGCCCGACAAGGAAGGCGTGACCTATCCTACGGAAGATCAGATGAAGAAGATGCTCGCCGATGTGGCGGCCGAGAACATCGAGCCCTACCAGGAAGAAGTCTCCAATGAACCGCTGCTCGCCCAAATTCCGACGGGTGGACGTATCGTCAAGAGCAAGGCCGACAAGTTCGGATACACGATGTACAAGCTCTCCAACGGCGCGACGGTGTATGTCAAGCCCACCGACTTCAACAAGGACCAGATCGTCCTGCGGGCCTACAGCCAGGGCGGCCTTTCGCTCTATCCGGAGAGTGAATCCCTCAGCCTGAAGAACATCGGCCTGTTCACCGAAGGCGGCGTGGGCAATTTCAGCGCCACGGCCCTGACCAAGGCGCTCGCCGGCAAGCAGGTGGCGGTCAATCCTTATATCAATCTCTATGAGGAAGGCCTGCGGGGCAATTCGACGCCGAAGGATTTTGAAACGATGCTCCAGCTGGCGTACTTGTACTTCACCGCCCAGCGCACCGACGCGGACGCTTTCAAATCGTGGCAGAACAAGACGCGCACCCAGCTTCTCAACGCCGAGAAGCAGCCGATGACCGCGCTCCAGGATACCTTGACCCGCGCCCTCTACAACAACAACCCCCGCGTGACCCCGATGAAGGCCGCCGAAGTGGACCAGGTGGATTATGCGCGCATTATGCAGGTTGCCAAGGAGCGATTCGCCAATGCTGCCGACTTCAACTTCATCTTTACGGGAGCCATCGACGAACAGACGATGCTGCCGCTGATCGCCCAATATATCGGCTCGCTGCCCGCACAAGGCAAGAAAGAGAAATCCCGCGAAGCAGGCATGGGCTTCACGAAGGGCAGGCAGGACAAGGTCTTTGCCAAGGAAATGGAAATTCCGATGGCCGTCGTGGTTTATATGGAGACCGGCAAGGGCAAGAATAATCTGAAAAACAACCTGACCCTGGATATCGCCCACCAGATCCTCGACATCATCTACACCGAGGAAATCCGCGAGAAGGAAGGGGGTACGTATGGCGTGAGCACGGCCGGCGGCCTGAACACGCGTCCCAAGGATACCGATGCCTATCTGCAGATCATCTATCAGACCAGCCCCGAAAACTACGAACGCCTGAACAAGCGCATCGAGGAACTGCTCGACGAATTCGCCCAGAACGGTCCTTCGGAGACCAATCTGAAGAAGGTGAAGGACTATATGCACAAGACCTATCAGGACAATCTGAACCAGAACGGCTACTGGTCGGGCGAAATGTACTATTGGAACCGCTTCGGCATCGACGAGGTGACCGACTACGAGAAGGTCCTGGATTCCATCACGACCGAAGACGTCCGCAAGGCCATCGCTGACATTCTCAAGCAGGGCAACCTGACGCGCGTGATCATGTACGGAGAAACCAAATAACAAACCAAAACCATAATACCACAGATTATGAGCAGACTTCATATTATCGACCACCCGATGGTCCAGCATAAGCTGAGCATTATGCGGGACGTGCGCACCGGATCCAAGGATTTCCGCGAGCTCCTGAAGGAGATCTCGCTCCTGATGGGCTACGAGATCACCCGAGACCTGCCGCTGGAGAATATCGAAATCGAGACGCCGATGAAGAAGATGACGGCCCGCGTCATCTCCGGCAAGAAACTGGCCATCGTTCCGATTCTCCGCGCCGGCCTGGGCATGGTGGACGGCCTGCTGACGCTGCTGCCCGTTGCGAAAGTGGGCCACATCGGACTTTACCGCGACGAAACCACGCATCAGCCCGTGTCCTACTACTGCAAGATGCCTTTCGACATCGACCAGCGCCTCGTCATCGTAACCGACCCGATGCTGGCTACCGGCGGCAGTTCCGCCGATGCCATCACGATGCTCAAGAACCTCGGCTGCACGCACATCCGCCTGATGTGCCTGGTGGCCGCCCCCGAAGGCGTCAAGCGGCTCCAGCAGGAGCATCCTGACGTGGATATCTACGTGGCTGCCCTCGACGAGGAACTCAACAGCGACGCCTACATCCTCCCGGGTCTCGGCGACGCCGGCGACCGCATCTTCGGTACAAAATAGCAAGCCCCCCGGTCAATGATCTGGCTTTATCTCCTGTCGGCCGTTCCGCTGGCCCTGTTCATCATCCTGCTGCTGGTGATGGATTCATTTTCCCTGACAAAGTGGTCCACCCTGTTTTCGTGCGTCGGCGCGGGCATGGTGATGTACGGGGCCGCGTGGCTGATCTGCCAGATCCCGTTCATCGGCGAGAGCCGCCTGCTGGTGTCGGTCGTGGAAGAGAGTTGCAAGGGCATCATCGTTTACCTGCTCATTTCCCGCAAGAAGGTCGGGCTTCTTGGCGACGCCACCATCTACGGTTCGGCCATCGGCGCCGGTTTCGGCCTGATTTCGAGCATCCGGTATCTGACCGTCCACGGCGGTGCCAATTTCTTCCACACCATCCTGCTGGGATTCGAGGCGGCCGTGATGCACATCGGCTGCACCTCCCTGCTGGCGATGGTGCTGATCATGGTGCATCAGGGCAAGTACGGATCTTCCGTCAAGTCCAAGGTCCTGGGGAGCATCGCCGCATTCCTGGCGACCTTCGCGGTCCACTACATCCACGCGCTGGAGCCCATCAATCCGCTCTTGCTGACGGCGCTGCTGATCGTCTATTTCGTGCTGAGCAAACGCTCGCTCTTCAAGAAGAACAGCAAGTTCGTGCATGACTGGCTCGACGCGGGCATCAACAACGAAATCAACCTGCTGGGCGCGGTCAAGCGCGGCGAATTTTCCACGACCAAGGCAGGGGAGTATCTGCTTTCCCTCAAGGAGCGCTTCGATCCCGAGACCTTCTTCGACATGTTCTGCTATGTGCAGAATTATCTGGAACTCTCCATCTCGGCCCGCAGCAACCTGATCCTCAAGGAAGCGGGGATGCCGCCCGTCCACGATCCGGCCAATGCGGCGCGGCTGCAGGAGATGGACGTGCTCCGAAAAAGAATCGGTCCGACCGCCGAACTGGCGCTCAGACCGATTGTCGACCGGGGTCAGGTCAATACCTGGGCGATGCATCAGCTTGTCTAGGCAGGAAGCGTGCGCTCGAGCAGTTCTTCCATATCTTCCGCCGTGAAGGCGTAACCCAGAATCTTGCCCTCGGGGCTGACCAGAAACATCGTGGGAATCCAATGCAGGCCGTATGCGGCGTAGATTGGATTCTCTTTTGTTTTGATCTGGTTGCAGACCACCATCCAGGGGATGTCGGCTTCCATGCCGTAATCGATCATCGCCTGCAGGTCCGTATCGAAGGAAACGCCGAGGAATTCAATGCCGCGGGGTGCGTAAGCATCGTACAATTCCTTGACGGCGGGCATCTCGGCCCGGCAGTCCTTGCACCAGGAAGCCCAGAAATCCAGGACGACATATTTTCCGAGATAATCGCTCAGGCGGACGGGATTTCCCATCACGTCGGGCGCTTCGAAAGCAGGGGCGGGAGCGCCGATTTCAATGGAGGGGACATACTTGCTCATATCGAGCGTTTCTGCCGGAGCAGCGGGTGCAGGATCGGCGGCTTTCTGCTTCTTGCCGCAGCCGGCGACGACGAGCAGGGCCGTCGCCAGCACGAGGAGGGTCTTTTTCATAGCTTGCTTATTCAATGGAATTGATGTCGATCAGGTTGTTCAGGATGGCGTAGGCCGTAAGGCCCGCCACGGTCTTGATGCCGATCTTGCGGGTAATGTTCTTGCGGTGCGTGATGACCGTGTTGATGGAGATATGGTGCTTGTCGGCAATCTCTTTGTTGAGCAGGCCCTGTGCCACGCTGACCAGGATTTCCTTTTCGCGCTCGGAGAGTTCTTCGCGCCGGTCTTCGGCTTGGTTGTGCGCGGCGCTGGTGGCGTAGCGTCCCGGCGACTCAAGCATGCGGACCATTGGGACCATCACGTCGTCTTCGATGCAGGTATGGTGGTCCAGATCCTGCTGCAGGTTGTAGATGGAGAGCAGCACGGCGATTCGCTGGTCGTTGTCGCATACATCGGGCAGCGATTTCATGATCAGGTTCTTCAGGTCGGAGAGCGTCTCGTGGATCTGGGTGTGGTTCTCCTCGAAACGATCGATGGTGAAGCTGGTGTTGCGGTTGCCGACCAGCAGGCCCCGGACGTAGGGGATGACGGACTTCTCCTCGTAGTCGAAGTGCCGTTGCAACTCCGTCCGGTAATCCGCGAAGAATTTGTGGATGACCTGCTGCTGGGTCGGTGTGCAGGGGGCGGTCAGCCGGGCAATCGCCGCGTCCAGATCGACCAGCGAACGGTTGACATAGTAGTCGTGAGACTGGTTCAGGTAGCGCAGAATGTCCTGGATCCGGCATTCGCGGAGCATATCAAGCGTGGGCCGGAAATCGTCGGAGGCATAGACTTCACAGAGCAGGAGAAAAGTGTCCGGATCGACGCCGGCCTCCAGGCAGATCTGCTCCACGCTGTGGTCGCCGAAGCGTTGTTCGATGCCGAAACGGGCCAGCAGGCCGAGCAGGTGGAAGTCGCGCTCCACCAGGTCTGCCATTTTCATCTTCCGATTGAACTGCACCATCGCTCAGATCTCCTTGACGTAGCTGCGCCGGCGCTGGAATTCGTGGGTGACATAGATGTCATCGAAGACCGACTGGACCTTGTAGTTGGTTTCAAGCTGGGGATTGGCGAGCATCTGTTTGATGCCGTATTTCCGGCAGCTTTCATGCAGCTGCTTGAAGATCAAGAGGCTGGCGCCTTTTCCCTGGTATTCGGGCAGGACGCCGATCATCAGGGCGTCGAGCGTATCGTTCTTCCGCAGCGCCCGCAGCAGGTGGATGAAGCCGAAGGGGAAGAGACGTCCGCGGGCCTTGCGGATCGCTTTGGAAAGCGACGGCACGCAGAAAGCGAAGCCGGCCACATTGTCCTGGGCATCGACGATGATGGAGATGAAGTCTTTGTTGAGTATCGGCAGGTACGCTTTCACATAGCCCTCTATCTGGGCGTCGGAGAAAGGCGTGAACTCGTAGAGTTCGGCGAAGGCCTTGTTGACCAGGTGGAAGATTTCCAGGCCGTAGCGCTTGCCCAGCTCCTTCATCGAGCTTCCCGTTACCTGGTGCAGGCCGAAGCGTTTTTCAATCAGGTCGGTATATTGGAACTGCGGGGGAATCTGGTCGGGAATGTCCACGATCTTCTGCGTCCAGTCCACGTCCTTGCGGAATCCGGCTTTTTCGAGCAGTTCGCCATAATAGGGATAATTGTAGATGACCGTAAAAGGGGAGAGGTACTCATATCCTTCCACCAGCAGGCCTTCCTTGTCGAAATCGCTGAATCCGAGCGGTCCTTTGATCTTGGTGCAACCCCGGGCGCGGCCCCAGGCGGCGACGGCGTCGGTCAGGGCGATAACCACGTCGAGGTCTTCGATGAAATCGATCCAGCCGAAACGGACCACTTCTTCCTTCCAGTCGCGGTTGGCGTTGTGGTTGATGATGGCGGCCACGCGCCCGACGGTCTTGTCGCCCTGAGAGGCCAGGAAGTAACGGCGTTCACAGAATTCCAATGCGGGGTTCTTGTCGCCCAGCGTGTCGAATTCATCGGAAATCAGGGAAGGAACCCAGTTCTGGCAATCTTTGTATAGCTTTTCAGGGAAGGTGATGAAAGTCCGCAGGTCCTTGCGGCTGCTGACTTCCCGTATGGAGGTTTTCATGTCAGGTTTTCGCGTTTATCGCTACAAATTTAGGTATTTTTGCTAAATTTGGGGGTTTTTTACTAAAAATACTGAAACCGAATGAGCCAATACTTCTATGATATGATACCTGCGGAGGAATTCCGGCAGTTGTCATATATTCCGACCGTAGCCGAATTCGTGGCTTGGATCGGCGAAAAATATGCCGACAATCCCGCTATCTCCGACCTGAATCAGACGCTTACTTACAGGCAGATGTGCGAGCGCATCGCCCGCCGCCGGGCTTTCATCGAGAGCTTGGGGCTGCCCAAAGGTGCGCACATCGCCATCTTCGACCGCAACAGCCAGGACGCCATCGAGCTGTTCCTGGCCGTCACCAGCGCCGGCTATGTGGCGATGAATCTTCCTTCCGCACTTCCGGAGCCGGCCGTAGCCGGATCGTGCCGCAAATTTGACATCGCCGCCATTTTCGTCCGCGACGAATTCGCGCCGCTCTGCGCCAATCTGCAGGGCGTGAAAGTCTGTCCGGCTTCCAGCATCGCCGAGACCGCCGCACCGGTGGCAAAGGTCGATCCAGATCAGCCTGCCGCCATTTTCTTCACCGGTGGCACGACGGGCGCCCCCAAAGGCGCCGTGCTGAGCCATCGCGCCCTGATGCGCGGCTGCTACAACGCCATCTTCAAACCCGGTAAGGTCATTGGCGTCCACCGCTACATCGCCCTGCTGCCGCTGAGCCACGTCTTCGGCCTGATCGCCGGAACGATGGGCTGCTTCTATACCGGCAACCTGATCTATACCTGCGAAGACATGAAGGCCACCATCGGCAAACTGCCCGTCATCAAACCGACCATCCTGATCATCGTGCCGGGCATCTGCGACATCCTGGCCGGCCTGTGCAAGATGTACGGCCCGCAGTTCCTGGGCGGAAGCCTGCGGATGATCATCTCCGGCGCTGCCAATGTGCCGCCGCGCCTGGTGGACATCTTCTCCAAGATGGGCGTCGAATTCTGCTTCGGCTACGGCCTGACGGAGACCGCCAACCTGACTTCGGCAAACGCCGATGCGCTCAAGAAGCCGACCTCCATCGGTAAGATCTATCCCGGCCAGGAAGCGAAGATCGTGAACGGCGAACTCTGGCTCAAGGGCGACAACATCTTCTCCGGCTACTACAAGGATCCCGAAAAGACCGCCGAAGCCTTCTCCGAAGACGGCTGGTTCAAGACGGGCGACCTGGTGCGTTTCGACGAAGAGGGTTTCCTCTACATCACCGGCCGCATCAAGAACCTCATCATCCTGTCCAACGGCGAGAACGTCAGCCCGGAGAGCCTGGAAGAGCCCTTCTATGCCGATCCCTGCGTCCGCGACGCGATGGTCAAGGAAGATACGCTCAACGGTACCAATGTCATTGCCGTCGAGATCCTTCCGCAGATGCCGGCCTTCGACGGCAAGCCGTGGGAGGAGGTTGATAAATACATGCAGGACCTCGTGGCACGGATCAACGCCGGCCTGCCGAGCACGCACCGCATCCTGAAGGTCACCGTCCGCAAGGAAGACTTCAAGCGGACCGGCAGTATGAAAGTTGCACGCAATCAGTAGGCTGCCATGACGAAAGAGAATGTATTCGAAGGTCTCAAGGAGATTATCCAGGGCGTCAAGCCCAAGACCGACCTGACGAATGTCGATTTTGACAGCAAACTGGTCAGCGACCTGGGCATCGACTCCCTCTCGATGCTCTTGCTCTCGCTGGCGGCAGAACACAAGTTCAACATGCAGTTCGACAGCACGACTGCCCCTTTCGAGACGGTCGGCGATGTGTGCGACTACATTGTGGCCGCTGTGAAATAGCCTATTGCAGCAGATAACCGGCGGCCTGCCGGATCTTGGTCTGGAGAAGTGGATGCATGTCCGCGTGTGACGCGAGAAATGCTTCCACTTCTTCTTTTGCCGCCGGCGCGGTCTGCGGACCCAGGATCCGCTTGCACCAGGAGGCGGGGAAGAAGATGTCCCCGGTGCGCTGGATTTCCGGAAGGATCTCAAGCGCAGGCCGGATGTAGAAGACGGCCTCGTCGGCGCGCAGCGGATGGCAGAGCAGGTCGAGCGCCGCAAGCACCCGCGACTCCGGGCGGCGGTTCTCCGCCTGCAGGAGCGAGCGGAAGAAAGCCTCGCGATCCGACTGCTGCGGCGCGGCGGCGCGGGCTACGAAATCAAAGGTTTCCAGGCGGTCGGGATGGCTGATCCGTCGGCGCTGCTCCGCGCGGATCGCGTCGGCTTCTGCAGGGAATCGGAGCATCAGCTGGTATGCCAGATTGGTATAATCCGTTTCACCCAGCGTCAGGCCGGGCAGCGGGCGCTGCTGCTGCCAGATTTCGAGCAGTTCTTCGCAGCAGTCCGGAGCGGCGGCAATGCGGAACAGGGTGCGGAATGCCTGCAGGCGCATCTCGTGCGGCCGTTGCGTCTCCGCGGCGATGGCATGGAGCGTCTGTTCGAGGATCGGCAGCGGTCCGCCGGCAAAGCGGAGGGCATCGGAGGCATATTCCAGCAGAGAGCCGAAAATCAGGGGATTGGTCTCTCCATAAAGGGCTTCGGCAGCCCAGCTGACAAAGCGGGCCGGGTCGATGCGTTTGCGCCAGACATTTTCAAAGAGATTCATCAGCATCTCCATCCGCTGCGTATCGCCCAGCCGGGCATATTGGCCGTAGCAGGATTCGGCATCCGCTTCCTCCAGGAGATAGCAGCCGTAAACCACTCCGTCCACCTCGGGGAGCCACCCGTCGGAGGCGCGCTGCGCGAAATCAATCTCCGGCATGCCCGCTCCCTTGATCCAGGTTCGGCTCCAGGCCTCCACGTCGAAATCGGCCTCGCGGTCCAGGATGGCCACGAGGTCATCCCAGCTGGCATTTGCATAAGCGTAGGTGCGGAGGTATGCCTGCAAGCCCTTCCGGAAGGCATCTGCGCCCATTTTCTGCGCCAGATAATCCATCACCACAGGTGCTTTGTCGTAGATGATGTTGCCATAGATCAGTCCCGCATTGTCCAGATTGTCAAGCGGGCGCTGGATGGCGTTGGCGCCGATTGTCCGGTCTTCGGCGTAGGCAGGCGCATAATAGCTCTTCAGGTCGCCGAGCCGGTGGTTGACTTCGGGGAAGGCGGGCCGGGCCATCCGGGCGGCAAACCAGTTGGCGAAGACTTCTTTGGTCCACACATCGTCGAACCAGCGCATGGTCACATAATCGCCGAACCACATGTGGGCGGTCTCGTGGGCGATCAGCTGGGCCCGGTCAAGCAGCTCGTCCGTCGTGGGCGCTTCGCCCAGGAAGATCCGCCGGTCGTTGTAGAGCGTGGCGCCGGTGTGTTCCATGCCGCCGTACTGGAAGTCGGGGAGGACGACGAAGTCATATTTGGCGAAAGGATAGGGGATCCCCGTGTATTCTTCCATATAATCGAGCGCATCGAAGACAAGTCCGAAAATCTCGTCCTGCTGGGCCAGCCTGGCCTGATCCGTCTCGCGGTGATACATCGAGATGGTCCGTCCGTCGCGTGTGGCTAAACTGCGTTCGAACTTGCCTGCCACGAAAGAGAAGAGATAGGTGCTCAGCGGCTCGGTTTCCGCAAAACGGATGAGCCGTCCGCCGGCGCCATCGGTTTCCTCATTTTCAATATAGGTATTCGAGACGGCGGTCCAGCCTTCCGGAACGGACAGCGCCAAGGCGTAGCGGGCCTTCAGGTCCGGCTGGTCGAAGCAGGGGAAAAGGGTCCGGGCGCGGTCGGGAACCAGCAGGGTATAGAGGAATTCATCGCGGCGGTTGAGCGACTGGTTGCCGGCCGTAAAGACGAGCCGCAGCCGGTTTTCCCCGGCTACGGTGTGTTTTTTCGGAATTACAATATGCTCGTTTACAGCATTTAACCTGATATTATCTCCATTAATGCTGATGGATTTGACCAGCGCCGGATCTTCCCGGAAATCGAGTACCAGCGGCCCGGGCTCTGCCAGGCGGAGGGTGATGGTTTCCTCGGCTTCGACCGGGGCGAGCCGGTCGGCCGGAATCTGGAAAAACAGCGCATAGCGCAGCGAATCGATCTGCGCGCGGCGGGTCGTGGCCAGATCCAGGGAAACGCCGCGCTGGGGTGCGCGGGTGCATCCCGCACCCAGCAGCAGGACCAGCGTCAGGCCCAGACAAGCAATCCTGCGCATATAATGGCTCCGGAGACGAAGAGGTCGATCAAGCAGAAGCCCATGATATCCTTCGCATTGAGTTTTGCGATGGCCAGGGCGGGAATGGCCCAGAAGGGCTGGATGAGGTTGGTCCAGGCATCGCCCCAGGCGATGGCCATGCCGGTCAGGCCGGGATCCACGCCCAGGTCGGCGCCGGCCGTGAACATGATCGGCGCCTGGATGGCCCAGTGCCCGCCGCCTGAAGGGACGAACATATTGAGGATGGCCGCGCACAGGAAGGTGAACAGCGGGTAGGAGGTTGGCGTGGAGATATTGATGAAGCCGTCGCTAATGACCGTTCCCAGGCAGATGCCCGACTTGCCTGTTCCCATCAGGATGCCCATGATACCGGCGTAGAAGGGGAACTGCAGCAGGATGCCCGCCGCTCCGGAAGCCGACTTGGTGAAGGCGTTCACATAGGCCAGCGGGGTCTTGTGGAGGATGATGCCCAGGAACAGGAAGATGAGGATCACCGTATTGAGGTCGAGCGAGCCGCCCCGGAAGAAGAGCTTGATGACTACGTACGAAAGTCCCAGCAAGGCAATGATCCAGCTCAGCAGACGGCTGTTCTCCATTTTTTCAGCCGGCGTATCGGGTTTTCCGGCAGGCTGGGGCTCTTCTTCCTGCAGGAGCAGGGGATCGACCGAGATGACCTGTCCGGCCTTGGGATGCATCAGCGAATTGACCAGCACCAGGGCCGCGATGACCAGCACCACCATAATGATATTGTGCGGGTCGAGCACGGTCTGGGAGATGGGGACAGGGTTCTGGAGCGCACCGCGCGTGATCTCTTTCAGACCGGAACCCGGCGTGGCCATCGTCAGGGGAATCGAGCCGGAGATGCCGGCGTGCCAGACCACGAAGCCGCTGTAGGCCGAAGCGATCAGCAGGCGGTAGTCCACCCCGCGCAGTTTGCGGGCGATCTCCTTGGCGAAAATCACGCCCACGATCAGGCCGAAGCCCCAGTTGAGCCAGCAGGCCACGGCCGAAATGCCCGTAACCAGGGCGATGGCGCCGGCCGGGGTCTTGGGCAGGCCGGCCAGCGCGCTGATCCCTTTCTTGACGGAAGGGGCGGCCGCCAGGGCGGAACCGCACACCAGCACAAGGGCCATCTGCATGGCGAAAGCCAGCAGCGACCATACACCGCCGCCCCAGTGCTCGATGACCTCCAGCGGGGTCTGGCGGCAGACCGGCATGGCCACCAGAAAGGCGATGATTGTGAGGATGACGGCAAATATAAAGGGTTCTGGGAGAAAACGTTGGACGAGCTTGACACAGCCCCTGATAATTTTCTGGAACATTGCTTTAAAATTTGGTGTACAAAGTTACATCTTTTTTCTATCTTTGCGCCGTTAAACCGGACCATGAAGAACTTTCTTTTTTCCAACGGCTATGCCAGCGCCTTCGACCCGCTCGATTCCGTGACGGGACGGGGCCTCGTTCCGTTGGGAACCGGCACTGTCTAACCACAAATAATACAAATACTCGAAATGAAAAGAATGTTTGTCTTGTTTGCCTTCCTCCTGCTTTCGTGTGCATGGTTTGCACAAGATGTAAAAGCGCAGTCGGAGGGCACGTTGCTTGTTGTACCCCGCCTCGATGTCGATCCGGCCTATTCTTTCAGCGACAACAGCTGGTCGGCCGATTTGGGGACGACGGCCTTCTACACCTATTTTGACGGCAATCTGGGAGACCATTTCTCCTGGTCGGTCGCCAATCACTGGTTTGCCTACACGTCTTCGTTCGACGATACGAAGGACCTGTACCGCAATACCTGGCGGGCGGATGTCAACAACTGGGTGGACTGGGCGTACCTGACGGTCAATGTCGGCGGTTTCTTCCTCTCGCTGGGCAAGGACTACATTCATTTCGGCACCTCTGAAGTCGATACCTACGACCACGATTCGCACTGGCAGATCAATTCCTCGCTCTGGAACAACTACCAGGTCTATCAGTGGGGCGGCCGTTTCGGCTGGATGGACGAGGAGGAGACTTCTAAAATCATGCTGGAAATCACTTCCGACCAGCTGATGGAGAAGCCCTTCGGCAGCAAATCGATCGACGACTATGCCTTCACGCTCTTCGGCATGCACAATTTCGACAATGTGTCGCTGATGGCTTCGGCTTCCCGCTGCTGCCTGGGTGTGATCGGTGCCCTGGGCCTGAACGTCAATTTCAGCGACGCTTTCTCGATGGGCCTCGACGGATACCTTTCCAAGACCTATGGCGGCGCTTCCCTCAAGGCGACGGTTTCTCCCACGGAGAAATTCGACCTCTTTGCCAAGGTCGGTTTCGACAAGGGTGAAAACGAACTCATCCTGGAAGGAGACCGCTTCTACACCGGCGCCGGCGCCTATTGGTATCCGCTGCGCGAAAGCAAGGACCTCCGCGTCCACGGCCTGGCCTCCTACGACAGCTATGAGCAGATGCTCGGCTTCTCGGTCGGTATCACGTATGCGCTCAACCTGCAACTTTTCTAGCAGAAGATGGCTGAAGAAAAAGATATCATCATCCGCCTGGAGCACATCTCCAAGTCGTTCGGCGACAAGAAGGTGCTCGACGACATTTCCCTCGAAGTCAAGCGGGGTGAGTTCGTCACCTTCCTGGGCCCCTCGGGCTGCGGCAAGACCACGACGCTCCGCCTGATTGCCGGATTCGGCAAACCCGACGAAGGCACCGTCACGATGGAGGGCAAGGTCATCAACGACGTGCCGCCCTACCAGCGCAAGCTCAATACCGTTTTCCAGCGCTACGCCCTTTTCCCGCACCTGGACGTCTATGACAACGTGGCCTTCGGCCTCAAGCTCCAGAAAGTGCCGGAAGACGAGATTGAGAAACGTGTCAAGCGCGTGCTCAAGCTCGTGAGCATGTCGGACTATGAAGACCGCGACGTGGAGTCGCTCTCCGGCGGCCAGCAGCAGCGTGTGGCCATCGCCCGCGCCCTGATCAACCAGCCCCAGGTCCTGCTCCTGGACGAGCCGCTGGCCGCACTCGACCTGAAGATGCGCAAAGACATGCAGATCGAGCTCAAGGAAATGCACAAGAAACTGGGCATCACCTTTATCTATGTGACCCACGACCAGGAGGAAGCCCTCACGCTTTCCGATACCATCGTGGTGATGAACGAAGGCAAGATCCAGCAGATCGGCACACCCATCGACATCTACAACGAACCGGTCAACTGCTTCGTGGCCGACTTCATCGGCGAGAGCAACATCCTCAAGGGACGGATGCTCCGCGACCGCCGCGTGGCCTTCATCAAGCACGAATTCGACTGCGTGGACGAAGGTTTCGGCGAAAACGTCAAAGTCGATGTCGTGGTCCGTCCCGAAGATATCTATTTCACGACCGATCCGGCCAAGTGCCAGTTCAAGGCCAAAGTCAATTCGTGCACCTTCAAGGGCGTCCACTACGAAATGTGGGTCGATACCGACACGGGATACGAACTGATGATCCAGGACTACGACCCGTATCCGGTAGGTAGTGAAGTCATGCTTTACATAGATCCGGATGACATCCAGGTAATGAAGAAGGAACGCCTGGCCAACACCTATCCCGCCAAAGTGAAGGGAGAGGGGAAGGTCGAGTTCCTGGACACCGAATTCACCTGCAACACCGAAGGCTTCCAGGACGGCGACGAGGTGGTGGCCACCATCCACTTCGAGAAAGTGGACCTGCTCGACCACGAAGAAGACGCCGACCTGACGGGCAACGTGGAATTCATCCTCTACATGGGCGACCACTACCATCTGACCGTCAAGACCGACGCCGGCGAAAACATCTGGGTGGACACCAACGACATCTGGGACAAAGGCGACTTTGTGGGTATCAAGATCCTCCCCGAGGATATCCAACTTTCCAAAGCGGCTGCGGGAAATGAATAAACGTTCGACCTGGGCGCTGCCTTATTTCATTTTCCTGGTACTCTTCGTAGTGCTGCCGCTGGTGATGATCGTCATCTACGCGCTGCAGGACGGAAGCGGCCATTTTACGCTGCAGAACATCACCAAGTTCTTCACCGACAAGGATGCGCTCAGCACCTTCGCCCTGTCCATCGAAGTGGCCATCGAGAACACGCTGCTCTGCATCCTGCTCGGTTATCCGGCCGCCTACATCCTGGCGGACAACAAACTCAACAAGAGTGCCGTGACCGTGGTGCTGTTCATCCTGCCGATGTGGATCAACGCCCTGATGCGCACGCTGGCGACGGCGGAGCTCTTCAACATGGCGGGCGTTCCGCTGGGGAAGGGGACCCTGCTCTTCGGTATGTGCTACGACTACCTGCCCTTCATGATCTACCCGATCTACAACCAGCTCAAGAAGATGGACAAGTCCTACGCCGAGGCGGCGCAGGACCTGGGCGCCACGCCCGGCCAGGTGTTCCGCAAGGTCACCCTGCCGCTGTCGATGCCCGGCGTATGGAGCGGCGTGATGATGGTATTCATGCCGACCGTCTCCACCTTTGCCATTTCCGAATTCCTGACCAACAACAAGATCAAGCTCTTCGGTACGATCATCCAGGAGAATATCAACAACTCGATGTGGAACTACGGCGCGGCGCTTTCGCTGATCATGCTGCTGATCATCGGCATCACGACCGTCCTGCAGGGCAATGACCAGCAGGAAGAAACCAGTGGAGGACTCATCTGATGAAAGCAAAGCGTTTCTTCGCCAAAGCCTATATCTGGCTCCTGCTGATCGTCCTCTATGCGCCGATCGTCTTCATCGTGGTCTTTTCGTTCACGGAAGCCAAGTCGCTCGGCAACTGGACGGGCTTTTCGACGCAGCTCTACCAGAACCTGTTCAACGGCAGCATGCAGAACTCTTCCGGCCTGCTGTCCGCCGTCAAGAATACGCTGCTGATCGCCCTGGCCGCCTCGGTCGTGGCCACGATCCTGGGCACCATCGCCGCCATCGGCATCTACCACCTGCACGGCCGCAAACGGGGCGTGATGACCTTCCTGAACAACATCCCGATGATCAACCCGGACATCATCACCGGTGTGTCGCTGTTCCTGCTCTTCGTGTTCCTGGGCATTTCGCAGGGTTACCTGACCGTCATTCTGGCACACATCACGTTCTGCACCCCGTATGTCGTGCTCAACGTGATGCCGAAGCTCCGCCAGATGAATCCCAATATCTACGAGGCGGCCCTGGACCTGGGCGCCACGCCGGCGCAGGCCCTGCGCAAGGTGCTGGTTCCGGCCCTGCGGCCGGGCATGGTCTCGGGCTTCATCCTCTCGTTCACCATGAGTCTCGACGATTTCGCCGTGACCTTCTTCACCCGCGGCACCATCGGCCTGGACACCCTGTCCACCTACATTTATGCCGATGCCCGGAAAGGCGGTCTGACGCCCGAGCTCAAGCCGCTGATGAGCATCCTTTTCCTGGTCATCCTCATCGTGCTGCTGGTGATCAACATCCGTCAATCCAAACAACTCTCATCCATAGAAAAGAAATGAAGAAATTCCTGATTCTGGCGGCACTTTCGGCCGTCCTGCTGTCGTGCAGCGGAAACCGCGACCAGGTCCTGAAAGTCTACAACTGGTCCGACTACATCGACGAGTCTGTCCTTCCCGAATTCGAAGCCTGGTACAAGGCCCAGACCGGCGAAGACATCAAGGTGGTCTATCAGACCTTTGACGTGAACGAGACGATGCTCTCGAAGATCGAAAAGGGTCATGAGGATTATGATGTCGTGTGCCCCTCCGACTATATCATCGAGCGCATGCTCAATGAAGGGCTGATCCTGCCGCTGGACTTCGCATCCATCCCGGACGAGATCAACTACATCGCCCACAACCGCTCGCCGTTCATGCACCAGATGTTCCGCGAGATCAACCCGTCGATCGATGCCAACGACTACTCCGTTCCGTATATGTGGGGTACCTCCGGCATCATCTACAACACCGAGAAAGTGACGGCGGAAGAAGCTGGCACCTGGGACATCATCCGCAACCCCAAGTTCGCCGGGCAGATCCTGATCAAGGATGCACCGCGTGACGTGTACGGGCCGGTGCTCATCTACCTCAAGCAGAAAGAGCTGAAAGAAGGCAAGGTTACGCTTCAGGAACTGATGCACGACTCCTCCGACGCCTCGCTGGCCGCCGTGGAGAGCTACCTGAAAGAAGTCAAGCCGGGCGTGCTGGGTTGGGAAGCCGATTTCGGCAAGGACCAGATGACCAAGGGCCGCGGCGTGGTCTCGCTAAACTGGAGCGGCGATGCCGTCTGGGCCATCGAAGAGGCCGCCGAAGTGGGCGTTTCGCTCGATTACATCGTTCCGGAGGAAGGCAGCAACGTGTGGTTCGACGGCTGGGTGATTCCCAAGTACGCGAAGAACGTCAAGGCTGCGACCTACTTCATCGACTTCATGTGCCGTCCGGACATCGCCATCCGCAACATGGACGGAACGGGCTATGTGTCTGCCAACGGCGCCATTGAGGTGCTGGAATCCCAGATCGATGAAGAATATGAGGCCATCGACCTGAGCTATTTCTTCGGTGCGGATGCCGACAGCGTCCACGTCAACCCCGTGCTCTATCCCGACAAGGCCGTCATCGACCGCTGCGCCCTCGAGCACGACTGGGGCAAGGATACCGACAAGCTCCTGGCCATGTGGTCGCGCGTCAAGGGCGACAACGCCAGCAGCATGACCTATATCATCCTGGCCCTGGCCCTGGCCGCCGTCCTTGCCGCCGTGATCGTCAGCAAGAGCAGCAAAAAGCGCCGCCACCGCAAATCCCGCCGGTAGGCCCTTCAAGACCCTGTTTGATGAGAAAGATGTCCGCATGCCGGGCATCTTTCTTGTTTTTGTCCAGGCGATTGTTTAACTTTGAAAATCAAACGACTATAACTATGGAAACCGACACGCAAAACCGCGTCCAGCGATGTGCTGACGGGAAATACCGTTGGATCTATGCGTTGGACATGGTCAGCAATCCGACCATTTTCCTGACGGTATTCAAAATATTCTTCTATATCATTCTGGCCGGCAGTCTCTGGTGGATAATACGTCGTCCCAATCTCAAATAAACGCCACTTCAAGCCATGAAGCGATTTCTTTATCTCATTTCCATCCTGCTGGCGGGCCTGACCCTGGTTTCAGCCCCGGTCCTGGCACAGAACAAGAAGAAACTGAACCTGAAAATGCCTTCTCTCAAGCTGGCGTCGGTCAAGTTCAATGCCGACGACCCTTATGCGAAGGAAAACCAGAAAACCGAGGGAACGCCCTGGGAACAGGCCTCCGCGGAACCGGTCAAACTCCCGGACGGGGTGAAGGCCGTCATTCCGGATCCGCTTCCGGACATCTCCAAGATCTCGACCATCGAATACAATATGGCCGTGTCGGTGGCCTTCGAGAGCCTCCGGATCATCTACGGCGAGATGAGCGAGAAGGATGCCGAGAAATTCATGCAGATGTGGGCGCCGCTTTTCGACAATCCCACGCAGGAGATCATCGACTATATGAACAAGCTCACGCCGCTGCTGAGCCAGTTCATCGTGGCCCGCGAAAGCTATCTGAACAGCGTGTCCAACGTGGAACTGCTCACCTTTGATGCAGCCGAGGCGCTGGGTTGGGAAGACAAGGAGGCTTTCAGCTCCGCGATGTTCCAGGCCCGGCTCTACACGGGCACCCTGAAACAGCTGGAGGCGGCTATGGACGAACTGGCGAACCGCATCCAGGCCCTGGGCAACCCGCCGAACCCGTTCGAGGCACGCCAGGCCGCCCGCGACCGCTACCGCCGGGTGTTCAAGCCCAAGGAAATCTACCTGGGCGAGACCTGGATGGGCACGCGCATCGACAAGGAGCACCAGGTCGAAGGGCTGGATCCGCTTACCGAGCCGATGATGCGCTACCTGATGAAGGTGAAAGTCAAGGGAGAAGACCGCTATTTTGTCCTGGAACTGAAGGAGGACGGCCTCCCGGTGAAGGACGAAGTAAACGATCCCGAGGGCGTCGGCAATGTCAAGATCGAGCAGATGTACTTCAGTGACAAGGGGAACCTGATGCCCGACTTCAAATCGGACGGTACCTTCCAGACCTATTATCCGAAACCGCCGGTCATGGCCATCACCATGATGACGATGAACCTGATGCGGCAATTCGAGATTTCCTACCCGACGGACGAAGACAAGAAGAATCCCAATTATGCGGCCCGCAAGCAGGAGTACCATGACTACGCCGGCCATTACGGCGCGCGGGTGCTCCGCGCCGGCGTTTTCTTCAAGACCGCGCTCCTATGGGCGATGGAGGACAAATTCAACCAATATGACTGGAAGGATGACGGAGTCGTCCCGCACAAGCTGATTGACGACCTGGAGGAAGCCTTCAAGCAGCAGGCCGTCATCGAAGCTGCTAACGCCAAGAAAATGCCGAAACTGCGCCTGGGCGGCGGGAAGAAGAGCAAGGCCGATGCCGAAGCTGCGGAAGGAAGCGGCGATGCCCAGGCCTATTTCGACCAGGCGTCGGCCCGCAAGCAGCAGGTCAAGGATTCGCTGGCCCACGAAGAGCAGTCCAAACAGGAATCCATTGCCTGGCGGGAAGAGAACATCAAACTCATCGAAAACAATATCCGCCGGGATGAGGAGAGCCGCCGCAACGCGATGAGCCGGCTCAGCGCAGCGAAGACAGACCAGGAGCGCAAGTGGATCCAGCAGGAAATCGAGGACTTCGACCGACGTATCATGTACCAGCGTTCCGATATCCAGAGCGAGCGCGACAATATCCGCCAGCTGCAGACCGGCCAGTTTGTCCATACGCGTACCGAATTCGAGCAATATGCCAATGCCAAGATGATCCACGATTCGAAAGTGGAGGCAGAACGCTATATCCAGACCAAGAAGGCGGCCGCCATCATCGACCGGCAGATCAATCTGCTGCCGGAAGAAGACCGCGACGAAGCGCGGGAGCGGGCCGAAAAGATGTTCTATGAAGACGGTGTACTCGCTTCGGGCGAAATTGAGAAGGCCCGGAAACTGGCCAATGTCTTCAACAACCTGATTCTGGGCCACGAACTGAAAGTCCAGGCCGAAGCCCAGGACGAGGTTGCCTGGGCAGACCTGAAAGAAGCGGGGGCAAACGCAGTCATCATGGCCTGCGGTTCCATCACGGTCGGTCTGGCCGGTGAAGCGTTGGCCGGTGCCTATGGCGCTGGTACAGCCGCCACTATCTGGGGCTCCCGCGCGGTCGGCGCCGTCTATGGTGGTGTGACGGGCTATATTGCCGGCGGCCCCGGCAAGGCGGCCTCTTCCGCAGCCGGTTATTTCCACCCGGTCACGGGCGGCATCGCCTCGTTCATCGAAGGCTATACGGCGGAAGGAAACGAGGGAAAAACGACCTATGAAAAGATGTGGGAAGGCGCCAAGCAGGCCGGCTTCGACTATCTCATCGGAAAAGGGATGGAAATCGCGGCTACGGGCGTCGCCAAGACGGCGTCCGCCTTCCTGCCCGACGGCATCGTGAATTTCAACCTGACCAAAGGCATGTCCACCACCGGCAAGCAGAAACTCGACATGCTGCGCACCCAGCGGGAACGGCTGGAGGCCGAAGATGCCGTCAAATCCTTCACGAAACTGAACAACGAATACATTACGATGCTGGCGGACAAGAAGACGCCGCAGGCAACGCTCGATGCCACCCGGAAGCAGATCAACCAGCTGGCCGCCTCGATGAATTCGGACTATCACGCCAAATGGTACATGAAATACAAGGCCACGCCTATGCAGCGGGCGCATTTCGACCAGGCTGTCCAGTCCAATTACCGGGAGATGACGCCCAAGATGTCCGAATCGCTCGCCAAGCAGGGATACGACATGAGCGACATCGAATTCAAGCAGTTCCGCAACTCGTCAAGTTCCGGTTCTTCCAGCATGGACCTCGACCTGGCCCCGGTTTCCAAAAGCACCGGCAAAGAACCCGTGTTCATGAAAAATGGAGAGAAAGTGACGCCCCGGGAATTCATGAACGATGCTCAGAAGACGATGAACACGGTTTATAAGCAGCAGCATGAGGGCCTAAGCGCCAAGGCTTCCGAAATGAACCTGACCACCTCGGCGCACCCCGAGGCCTACAGTACGCCGGAACTGCTGAAGAAAGATGTGGATTACACCAAGCTGAAGCCCGAAGACATCGCCAGCATCGGCAAAGTGCTTGAATCGAAGGTCAACACCATCGAGGGCAATATCCGGATGACCGAGACGACGAAACTGCAGGCCAAATGCCGCGAATCCACCAAGGAAATCGACAACATGCTCGTCCCGAAACTCAAGCAGGAACTCAAGAATGCTACCAATGTCAAGGATGCCGAAAGGATCGCCGGCGACATCGAGTACTGGCAGGACATGAGCAAGAAGCTGGGCCGGATTGGCAAGGAGACCAGCAATCCCTATGAGATCCACCAGTTAAACAAGCAGATCCAGCGCGACACCGGCGGCAAGGATGCCATCCAGGTCGTCAACGACCTGATCCGGGAGTTCAATCCTTCTTTCAAACCCGCCGCAGGCAAGTAAACGCGGCTTATTTCCCGAAAAGCGCTATCTTTGCGGCCCGAAACAATTCGGACCATGAAGATAGCGCTTGACGGTCATTTCGGATACCGGAGACTCATCCGGTCGTCTGTTCCGAGCATCGTGATGATGCTCGTCGGCAGTATCTACAGCGTCGTGGACGGGCTGTTTGTGTCCAATTATGTGGGAACCACGGCTTTTGCGGCGCTCAATGTCATCTGGCCGGCCATCATGATCGTCGGGGCGCTCGGCCTGATGATCGGAACTGGCGGTTCCGCTTTGGTGTCGATGACGATGGGGCAGGGGGAACTCCTCCGGGCCAGCAAGATCTTCAGCATGCTGATCCGTTTCACCCTGTATCTGGCCTTTTTCTTCATGATTCCGCTCCTGCTGCTGATGGAACCGCTCGCCCGCGTTCTGGGCGCGGAAGGGGAGATGGTGCACCAGTGCGTCATCTATGGACGTATCTGCGCCGTCGGCCTGCCGGGTTTCATGCTCCAGATGTGTTTTCAGTCATTCTACATGACGGCTGAGAAACCGCAGCTGGGAACGATCATGTCGATTGTCTGCGCGGTCACCAACATGACACTCGACGCCTTGTTCATCGTCGGATTCGGCTGGGGCCTGGCCGGGGCGGCCGCGGCTTCGATGATTGCCTGCTGCGTAGGCGGCTTCTATCCGCTGTGGTATTTTTCCAGCAGCCGCAACCACAGCTCCCTCAGGATCCTGCCGGCCTTTTTCGAGCGCGAGCCGATCCTGCGGGCCTGCAGCAACGGACTGTCTGAGTATGTGGGCAACATTTCGTTCAATGTCCTGGCCATCTGCTACAATCTCCAGCTCCTGCGGATGATGGGGGAGAACGGCGTCGCAGCCTATTCCGTGCTGCTGTATTACGGCTATATCTTCGCAGCCGTCTTCTTCGGCTACAACATCACTGTGACCCCGATAATCGGTTATAATTATGGGGCAGGGGACAAGGCGGAACTCAAGAGCCTGCTGCGGCATTCCATGGTCTTGCTGCTGGTCCTGGGCGCCCTTATGACGATCGTTTCCGAGCTGTCAGCCGGACCGGCCGCCAAACTTTTCGTCGGTTATGACCCGGAACTGGCATCGCTCACGAAACACGCCATCCGGCTCTATATGATCAGTTTCTTCATCGCCGGTATCAATCTTTTCACCTCGGCCTGGTTTACCGGCCTGGGCAACGGAAAGGTGTCGGCAATCGTGTCATTTATCCGCAACCTGGTCTTCGAACTGGGATTCGTATTCCTGCTGCCGGCCCTGATGGGCGGCGACGGCATCTGGCTTGCCGTCGATGCTGCCGACCTCTGCTGCTTGATCTTGTCAACGACGCTGATATTGGCTTATCGTAAGAAATACGGATATTAATCTGTACAGGTTGGTTCTCCTGCAGGGGAGTCAAGAACCGATAATTATCAATAATTGTATTTCTTCCAGAGCGCCTGGAGGCGTCGGCGGATTTCGGCCTCGCGGGCGTTGTTGCCCGGCTCGTAGAATTTGTGACCCTGCAGCCCTTCGGGGAGGAATTCCTGATCGACGAAGTTGCCTTCATAATCATGCGCATAGCGGTATTCCTTGCCGTAGCCGAGGTCTTTCATCAGTTTGGTCGGCGCATTGCGCAGATGCAAGGGGACCGGCGGCGCGTCGTTGGTGCTGTTTACCATCGCAAGGGCTTCATCGATCGCCATATAGGCGGCATTGCTCTTGGGCGAAGTAGCCAGATAGATACAGGTCTCAGCCAGGATGATGCGGGCTTCCGGCATCCCGATCTGATGGACAGCGTTGAAGCAGGACTCGGCCAGCAGGGCGGCATTGGGATTGGCCAGCCCCACATCTTCCGAAGCGAGGATGAGCATCCGGCGGGCGATGAACAGGGGATCCTCACCGCCGGCCAGCATCCGGGCCATCCAATAGATGGCGCCGTTGGGATCGCTGCCCCGCATGCTCTTGATGAAAGCCGAGATGATATCGTAATGCTGTTCGCCATTCTTGTCGTACAGCGCGATATTCTCCTGCAGGCGGTCCGTCACGACCTGATTGTCGATGACAATCGGAACATCCTCCGGGAAAGACTGGACGATAATCTCCAGAATATTAAGGAGTTTGCGGCCGTCGCCACCGCTGAATCGGAACATCGCCTCTTTTTCCCGGACTTCGATTTTGCGCGTCTTCAAGTACTCGTCTTCTATCAGCGCACGCTTGAGAAGCGTATCTAAATCATTTATTTCCAATGATTTAAGAACATATACCTGACAGCGGGAGAGGAGCGGGGTAATCACCTCGAACGAAGGGTTTTCCGTCGTGGCGCCGATCAGCACGATCAGGCCGCTTTCCACGGCGCCCAGCAACGCATCCTGCTGCGCCTTGTTGAAACGGTGAATCTCGTCGATGAAGAGAATCGGCGCACCGGCCGTCGCGAACATCCGGCCGGACTTTGCCTTGTCGATGACCTCGCGGACATCCTTGACGCCCGAACTGATGGCCGAGAGTGTGAAAAATTCGCGCTGCAACTGTCCGGCAATGATACGCGCCAATGTCGTCTTGCCGACACCCGGCGGGCCCCAGAGGATGAAGGAGGATATATTGCCCGTCTCGATCATCTTGCGGAGGACAGCACCCGGGCCGACCAGATGTTCCTGACCGACGTATTGGTCGAGCGTGCGCGGCCGCATCCGTTCCGGCAGCGGAATCAAAGGGATATCGCTTGGAGATTTCATCAGTACAAAGGTAACATAAAAAAGATTCCCGGTCAAGCCGGGAATGACGTTTAAAAGGGGGCTGGAATAATTTCACAATTCATATTTAACATAATATAAATTGTATAACAAACGAAGAAATAGGACTTAATCCGCGACTTATAGTACAATTCCTGCCAAGTCCTGACCGAACGCCGCAAGGAACTTGTCGGCGAAGGGCACCGCTTCTTCGATGCCCTGCGCAGCTATACCCGCGACTGATGCGGTCTTTTGCAAAAGAGGCTGCCCCAGGGCGGGCAGCCTCTTTATTTTTCCTAAATTTGTATCATGAAAAGAATCGTCCGTCCTGCATCGCTGCTGTGGTGCGTCCTGTTTCTCCAGCTTTTGGGAGCCTGCGATACTTCGCTGGAGCCGAAACCCTCTCCATATCCGGTTCCCGAGCCGGGAAAAGTGCCATCCATCACCCTGGATCACAATAAATTCCATCGTTTTGCCGAAAGCGACTCCGTCGTCGTCTTCGTCACGGCGGAAGAAAACGCATCCTACGATGTCCAGATCCCGGCGGAAGCGGCATCCTGGATTTCCACCTCCACACTGCACGGCACGACATCCGGCCGTGTCGGATTCCTGATCGGCGAAAACAAAAGCGGACAGGACCGCAGTGCCGTCATTTCATTCCGCTACAGCAAGAATGATGTCCGGAACCTGAGCATCAGTCAGGAAGGAAAAACCCGTACGGCAAACTACGAAAGCTGGGGCCTCTATGGCAAAGTGCTCGGATCCAAACGGAATGCCCGCCCCTATCACTGGTATATCGACCAGTCGACGACCGGCCCGATGGCCAACAACAACTGCGGTCCTTCCTGCGTCACGATGGCCGTCAAATGGTATAATTCCACCTACGACAAGGACGCGGCTTACGCGCGTTCACGCTTCCGCGCCAGCGGCGGCTGGTGGTATATGAGCGACATCACCGGTTTCCTGGGACAGCAACAGGTTCCCTACCGCTTTGTCGTGCTTCCTGGGACGGATTTCCTGAAAAAGGAAGTCGATGACGGCAACATCATCATCATTTGCCTGGACATGCACCCGCTCTCGTACAGCAGCGACAACAACAAGCGGGTGGACAAATTCTATTCGACCACGCCCGAATGGGGTCATTTCCTGCTCGTTTACGGCTATGTGCAGACCGAAACGGAAATCTTTTTCGAGGTCTGCGACCCCAATTCCTACGGGAAAGCCTATCTGGACCAGACGCTCAAGGGCGACGGACGATTCTACCGGGGCAGCGAGGTCTATCGCTCCGTGAGCACCTGGTCATCCCGCGTGTGCGTCATCGAGCATCCGTAGCGTCGGCTGCGTTGATCAGGCTCCAGTACATGGCGCGGGCGGCGTCTTCCAGGATGGAAGGATCCTGGATTTCCCAGCTGTCACGCGGTTCATGGTAGTAGGACTGCCCGCCGACGGAATAGAAATCGACCGTCGGATAACCATTCTTCATGAACACGGCACCATCGGTCCGCGGACGCGTGACATAACGATTCGGATAAAAGTGCAACGGACGGTGGACATACTGGTCGTTCGCTTTCTGTACATAGTCCCGCACCTCCGGCGAATCGTATTTGAAGCCCACGGAGAAAGCGTTTCCGATGCCCACCTGCTCGAGATTCAGGATGAACTTGACCTTGTCGGCAGGAACCACCGGATGCGCCGTCAGATACTGGCTTCCGGTCAGGCCGGCCTCTTCTCCGTCCAGTGAGAGGAAAATGACGCTGCGACGCGGCTTCACCTTGCTGGCTTTCAGCGCTTTCGCCACGGCCAGCAGACAGGCGGTCGAGGAATTGTTGTCATTGGCTCCGGCGATATGGTACGGCACCATGCCCAGGTGGTCCAGATGGGCCGAAATGACGACGTATTCGTTGCAGAGCTTCGGATCACTCCCCTTCACCATGCCCAGCAGATTGTGGCCGACCGCCTTGTCGCGATGCGTCATCGTCATCTGGATCCGCGCCTGCTTTCCGGTCCGGAACGAAGCGGGTTTCTTGCCGCTGCGGAGCTGCCGGATCAGGGACTGGAAATCGCGTCCGGAACCGGCGACCAACTTGTCGGCCAGTTCATCGGTAATATAGGCATATACGAAACCGGGATCATAGCCGTTGTTCGGGCCGGGAACCCAGCGGTACAGCATTCCAATGGCGCCGTGCGCAACGGCATTGGCCACCTTGTACTGGTGCAGCGTATAGGGATACCAGATCCGCAGCGTATCGTCGTTGCGGCTGGTATTGGGCGTCTCGCCTTCAATCAGGACAATCTTGCCCCGCACATCGATGCCGGCATAATCATCATAGCCCAGTTCCGGGGCAGACACACCAAACCCGGCAAAAACCACTTCCGCGTCGGCACCACCGTTGGCAGAAGTGCCGCCCGCATACCATTCCGTGGCCCAGGCACAGTCCTGACCGTCAACGGACAGGCTGCAGGGCCCCGTCACTTCCGTGCAAACCGTCGGGAAATCCTGGGAATAACCGCTCATGCCGGAAAGGGGCTCCAGCCCGATCTCCGCATAGCGGGAACTGACCCAGTCCACGGCCCGACGCATGCCTTCCGATCCACTGAGGCGTCCCTGGAACAAGGTGGAATCGGACAGGAGCCGCACGCAGTCAAAAATCTCCACGCCCTTGATGTTGTCGAACATCGCGTCCAGATAGTGCCGCTCCGGGGTTTTGGGCTGTGGCGCACCGCGTTGTGCCATAGCTGAATGCGGCGCGGCAAGCATCAGGGCCACAGCCGCCAGCATCATGAGGTGTATTCTTTTCATGGCAATGACAAGATCAATGTTTCTACTTCAATTGTCTGAGCACCTCCTGGATGGCGGCGTCCAGCTGGGGATCGGCATCCGTGATGCGGTCTTTAAATGTATTCTTGACATAGATATCCGGCTTGACGCCCAGAAATTCGAGGTCCTGTCCGGCATTGTTGTAGCAGCCCCAGGCCGGCATGCGCGAGGAAGAACCGTCGATCAGCCCGACCGACGAGGTGAAGATGATCCAGCGATACGTCTCCGTGCCGACAATCTTGGCAAGGCCGAGCGTCTGGATACCATTCGAGGTCACTTCCGCATCGCTCAGGCTGTGCTCGTTGACCAGCACGACGATCGGTTTGTCGGACGGCGTGACATTGGGATGGGAAACCTTGTCAAAGTCGCGGTAGCTCCACTGGAAATGCTGTTTCTGACGCAGGAAATCGATGACTTCCTGGTGCACGTTTCCACCGTTGTTGTAGCGGAGGTCGAGGATCAGGGCATCCCGGTTGACGGCATAGGTGTGCATCTGCATCAGGAAGTTGTCCAGGTCTTCGCCGCCCATCGCCCGCATGTGGACATAGGCGATCCTCCCCTTTCCATCCTTCTCCACCCGAGCCTTGCAATGGTTTTCCCACTGCTTGTACTGCAGGTTGCGGAAGTTCATCTGCGGCATCGTATGGACCTTGACATCATACTCCTTCCCGCCCCGGCTGAAGGTCAGTTTCACTTCTTCTTTCTGAACCGGCGAGGAGAGATATTTTTCGCGGTTGACGGATGGTACGGTGCGGACCCCGTCCACGGCGACCAGCCGGTCTCCCTTGCGGACGTCCACCTCCACCTTGTCGGCCGCAGATCCGGGAAGGATGCCGGCGACACTGTACGGATCCTGATTGTCGAAGAGGATGCCGGTCACGATGGAATGCATCCGGGTCTCGGTCTTTTCTTCCATACCGAAGGAATTGAAGCCCAGATGCGAAGAGTTCAGTTCACCCAGCATGTCGGCCATCAGCGTACGCAGCTGGTCGCGGCTCTTCACATACGGCAGGAAAGTGGCATAACGGTCGCGCACGGCGGTCCAGTCGGCACTGTGGTAGTTCACGTCGTAGAAGTTCTGGGCGAGCGAAGCCCAGGCTTCGTAGAACATCTGGGTGAATTCATCGGAAAGCGTCTTGTCCACGTTGACCGAGACGGGCACTTCCGTCACATTGAGCGACATCGGATCGATCTTGCTGACCTTGCCGCGGGAAATGTGATACAGGCCTTCCTTCGAGCTGAAGAAGGAACCCAACTGGAGTCCCTTGATGGCTTTCGGCTTGGCTTCCGGATCGTCGATATCCAGGGCGCGGACCTCGCGGCCCCCATCGCTGAAAGTATTGTACAGGAGCAGGGTCTTGCCCTTGGCCGGATACAGGTGGAGTCCCATCTGCCGGCCGCTGCGCTCGACAGCCTGCATGCGGGTGAAGATATCGTCCGGGTCGATGCGTACGACCGAGTCCTTCGCCGCTTTCTTCGCGCCGAACAGCTGGTCGTAGGTATCCGACTTGAACTTCGCATCATATTTCTGCAGCGGCAGCTTGTACACCTGGCCGCTGTAGCCGCGCGGGAAGGAAGAGGATGTGAGCGATGCGACCAGATAGAGATACTTGCCGTCGGGCGAGAACAACGGTTCCCGCTCGGTAGAGGCGGAATGGGTCAGGTTCACCAGTTTCTTATCGGCAAGCGAATAGAGGAAGATGTCCGGTTCGAAACGGTCCATGGCTTCGAAAGCCAGATAGCTGTCGTCCCAGGAAAACGACAGGTCGTACTGCTGGAATGACCAGAACTCGGCATCCGCCACTTTCTCGGCGGCTCCGGTTTTCGTATCGAGCAGCATCACGCGGTCGCTTCCGTCCACGAAGGCCAGTTTGTCCCCTTTATGGGAAAGCGTAAGGCTCTTGACATTGGCTTCTGACGTATAGACAGCCGTCTCGACGCCCTTGTTGTCGGCCTGGATGCGGAAGAGATCCGTCCAGCCTTTCTGGGTACGGGTATAATAGATGGTTTTGTTGTCTGCGCCCCAGGCCACTTCGTGGACACGCTCGTTGTCCGGCGTGGAAAGCCGCTGGAAATATTTGCCTTTCGTGTCCGACACATAGAGGAAACCGCGGATGGCATAGGCCAGTTTCTTCCCGTCCGGCGAAACGGCCGCCGCCGTCGGACTCTGTTTCTCGAAGGAACGGCGTACATCCGCGCCGCTGGCCGCCAGGACGATCTGGGGAACGACATCTTTTCCGGAACGGGGATCCAGCAGATGGATTTCGTAGTCAAGCAGATAGGCGATCTTCGAGCCGTTCCAGGCAATGCGCGGGTACTGGACTGAACGGTCAAATGCGGTCAGCTGGGCCGGTTTGCCGCCCGGAACGTAACGGAAGATGTTCGACTCTTTGCCCACCTGGTCGGACACATAATAAAGGGTGCCGGCGGCATCCACCATCGGCCAGGCGTCCTTGCCTTCGTAGTCCGTCAGGGGCTCGTATTTCTTTTTCTTGGGATTCCACGACTGGATGTTCGGGTTGTGGTCGCCCACATAACGCTTGCGGGTCGGAAAATTGATGCTTTCCGCCGATTCGTTGAAATAGAACGTCCCGTCCTTGGGATTCTCCACCAGATTGACGACCGTCGTGAAATAGCCGTCGAAGAGCAGTTGCGGCGTCCCGCCCGTCACGGCGACGCGCCAGGTCGTACGGCGCGATCCGGAACGCTGCGATTCGAAATAGATGGTTTTCGAATCGGGCGACCAGGAAACCGGGAAATCGCCAGCCTCATGGAATGTCAGCTGGACGGCTTCGCCACCCTTGACGGGGATGACAAATACGTCCTGATTGCCGTTGATATCGGACGAAAAAGCCAGCCATTTCCCGTCGGGGGAAACGAGCGGATGATTCTTCTGCCCCGGCATCGAGACGATGCTCAGGGCCTGTCCGCCTGCAGCGGGAACGGTGTAGATGTCGCCCAGATAGGAAAAATAAAGGGTTTCTCCGTCAGGAGAGAGCGAGGGGCGGCTCGCGAAGCGGAGATTCTCACCACCGGCGGCCGATACGGCCAGCAGGACGGCAAACAGCAGCAGAATGCGTCTCATGGTCACTATTCGAGGTTATGTTTTTTCAATTGTCTGACAATCTTTCGGATGATGGCTTCTATGTCGGCATCGGGCTCGATGACGTTGTAGTTCTCCCAGAAATTCTCGTCGGTAAAGGCCGAGACTTTTTCGGTCATCTGGTCGCGGAACTTGACCCGGGCGTCCCGGTCGATGACCGGCGGCACGTCCTTGTGGTCCGTAACGGCGATTTCCGACATGACGGTATAGTGGTTGCGGAACAGCGAGCGCTTGCGCCGTGTCTCGAACTTGATCTCCATCTTGGCATAATCATAATACCATTTATCGCCCGAGGGCTTGTAATTGATCACGTAGCCGGCGCTTTTGACCTCGAAGCGCGTACTCTGGGGGCGCTTGAGCACAAAGAGGTCCACGGCGTCTTCCCGGCCTTCCACGTTCATCCACATCTCGACGCGGCCGATGGCCAGGCTCTCGCTGTCAATGAATACCTTGCCCCGCATGTAGATTTCATCGAGGCCGGGTTTCTGCTTGAACGAGATGACGTAGAACATCCGATCGCCGAGGAATTCGGCAGGCTCGGACTTCAGCTCGTAGAAGCGGGGAACGTCGTTGATTCCGACCAGGGCAAAGGGATTCTTGGCCTGGTCGATGTCGAAAATGGAAACCACGCCGCCCTGGTATTTGATGAAGAGCGTATCGGACGAATCATAGTTCAGGCTCCCCCGCCCCTTGTAGATACCGGCCCGGTCGATCTGGTACGAGCCATAGGGGGCCTTGTCGATGTCAAGGATCGCCTCGTTCATGGCCAGGTATTTCGAATTCCCCTTCTTGATCAGTTCCCGGTAGAAAGCCGTCATGCCGACATGTTTGTCCGGATAGTTCTGCCGGATCCGGTAGAGCGCCGAAAGGAGCAGGTCTTCCGGATCCTGTGAACGGATCAGTGCGGGATTGAGCGAGAGCGAAACCGGCATCAGGGAAATCTTCAGCGGATGGTCCGCATCCGTCCCTTCGAAATCGGAGAGCCGGCGCGTGACGGTCCCGTAGCCCAGGTGACTGATCGTCACCAGGGCGGAAGATGCCGTCCGGCTGTCGGCTTTCAGGGTGAAAACCCCTTCCGCATTGGAAACATTGGCTATGTGGGTACCGGCGAGTTCTACGGAAGCGTAGTGCAGCGGTTTTCCGGTGGCGCCATCGATCACCTTGCCGGCGATCTGCAGGAAGTCCGGCGTATCCTGCGCCAGGCAGTGGGGCAGCAGGAGCAGGAACGCAATGAGCAGTGTGGCGGTCCGTTTCATGTCTTCGGGTGTTTATACCTTCAAATATACGAAATTCTTTGCGTATCTTTGCCAAATAATTCGCGTGAAAATGGGAAGGAATAAAAAACCCTATCTTGAGAATATTTTGGTCGAAACCACGGCGGCGGAAGGCAATGGCCTGGCGCACGTGGACGGGAAAGTCCTCTTCATCCGGGCCGGCATTCCGGGGGACGTCGTGGACGTACAGGTCAACAAAGTCCGGAGCGGCTATTCGCAGGGCTACATTGCCCGGATGATTACGCCTTCCCCGCACCGGCTCGCGCCCTTCTGCGCGCATTTCGGGGACTGCGGCGGCTGTACCTGGCAGACACTTCCCTATCCCATGCAGATTGCCTTCAAACAGCAGCAGGTCGTGGACCAGCTCACCCGTATCGGCCATCTGGAGATTCCGGAAGTCTCCCCCATCCTGGGTTCCGTGAAAACCGACCACTATCGCAACAAACTGGAATATACCTTTTCAAACCGCCGCTGGCTGCTCGCCGGCGAGGACTGGAGCCAGCTCTCCGACGATGACCGGCTGGGCCTGGGCTTCCACGTGAGCGGGTTCTTCGACAAGGTGCTCGATATCCGGGAATGTCATCTGCAGCGCGAACCGTCCAATGCCATCCGCCTCTTCATCAAGCAATACGCGATCGAACACGGGCTGAGTTTCTATGATTTGCGCGAGAACCAGGGCTTCCTGCGGACGATGGTCGTCCGTACGACTTCCACCGGGGAAAATATGCTGGTCCTCTGTTTCGGCGGCCAGGCACAGGGCGATGAGGCCCGTCCTGTCCGCGAAGCGCTGCTGGAGGCCGTCAAGAACCGTTTTCCGGAGATCACTTCGTTCTATTACGTGATCAATCCCAAAGGAAACGACAATTTCAGCGACCTGCCCTGCACGCTTTACTGCGGCGCGGAAGCCGTCTATGAACAGATGGAGGACCTGCGTTTCAAGATCGGGCCCAAATCCTTCTACCAGACCAATTCGGAACAGGCCTACCGCCTGTATTCGGTCGTGCGGGATTTCGTCCGGGAAGGCATCGACGAAAACGGCCCCAAACCCGTCATCTATGACCTGTACACCGGAACCGGCACCATCGCGCTCTTCCTTTCAGCCCTGGCCCGCAAGGTCGTCGGCATCGAGTATGTGCCCGAAGCCATCGAAGACGCGAAAGTGAATGCCCGGGAAAACGGCATCACCAACACCGCGTTTTTTGCAGGAGATATGAAAGACGTCCTGCAGGCTGAATTCATTGCGGAAAACGGACAGCCCGACATCGTCGTGCTCGACCCGCCCCGCGCCGGCATCCATCCTTCCGTGGCGAATGTCCTGCTGGCCTGTGCGCCGAAGCGCATGGTCTATGTCAGCTGCAATCCGGCCACCCAGGCGCGCGACCTCGCCGTATTCGCCGACCGCTACGACATTGTTCACGTGCAGCCGGTGGATATGTTCCCGCATACCGTCCATGTAGAGAACGTCGTTTCTTTGGTTCGGAGATAGGTCTCTCCAGAACCCCCTGCGAGACGGTTCTGGAGAGACCTATCTCCGAACCGGGTCCGTTGTCTTTTTATGCCAGATGGAGAACCAGATGATGGCGGCTATAACGGCGGCAAAGCCGATGGCATAGGACAGGTAGAGGTTCAGTCCCAGTGAATTGGGCGAGAATACGAAGAAGGTCGTGCAGACCCAGGTCATAAAGAGCGCCGGGACCAGCGTGATGACATAAGGTTTCTTTTCCAGCGCCAGATAAACCGTGACCGTCCAGAGCGTAAAGACCGACAGCGCCTGATTGGACCAGCCGAACCAGCCCCAGAGTTTCTCAAAGCCCGACGCGTCGTTCATCTGCCACATCAGCAGCGCGAACACGGCCGCAAAAAGCGGAATGCAGATATACAGGCGCTTGCGGACGCTCTTCTGTTCGAGTTTCAGGAAATCCGCGATGATCAGGCGGGCGCTGCGCAGGGCGGTATCGCCGCTGGTGATCGGCGCGGCGACCACGCCCAGCAGGGCCAGGATGCCGCCGAACACGCCGAGCCATTCGCGGCAGACGAGATTGACGATCGAAGGGGCGTCGCCGATGGCTTCCGCCCCGCCCGGAATCAGCTGGAAAGCAGGCTCCGGTTTCCCATAGAAGAAATAGCTGGCAACCGTCGCCCAGATCAGCGCCACGGCACCTTCCGTGATCATGGCACCGTAAAAGATGGGGCGACCCATCTTCTCGTGCTTCATGCAACGGGCCATCAGCGGGCTCTGCGTGGCGTGAAAGCCGCTGATGGCGCCGCAGGCGATGGAGATGAACAGGCAGGGGAAGATCGGATTCTGGGTGAGCGACCCGCCCGGGGTGTTGCGGAGCCCCTCCCACACTTCCGGAATGTCCGGGAATTTGACAAAGAGGACCACCATCAGCGCGACGGCCATGAAAATCAGGGCAAAGGCGAAAAGCGGATAGATGCGGCCGATGATCTTGTCGACCGGCAGCATCGTGGCGATGATATAGTAGATGAATACGATGGCGATCCAGAAACTGTAGCGTCCCAGATGCTCGACCGCGAAGGCAGGTTCCCAGATGCCGCCCAGGATCTTGGCCGGGCTGAATACGAACACGGCGCCGACCATCATCAGCAGGAATATCGAGAAGATGAGCATCACCGTCTTGGTGGTCTTGCCCAGATAGGTTCCGATCAGGTCGGGCAGATTGGCGCCCCCGTGACGCACGGACAGCATCCCCGACAGATAGTCGTGCACCGCACCGGCGAAAATGCAGCCGAATACAATCCACAGATACGCCGCCGGACCGAACTTGGCTCCCATGATGGCACCGAAGATCGGCCCCGTACCGGCAATGTTCAGGAATTGGATCATGAAAATTTTCCACGGAGGCAGCACGGTGAAGTCCACGCCGTCGGCTTTGGCCACGGCCGGCGTAGGCCGGTCGTCCGGTCCGAAAACCCGTTCCACAAAACGTCCGTAGAAGAAATAGCCGGCTACCAGGGCCAGCAGGGCCAGGATGAATGAAATCATACGCAAGGATTTATCTCACAAATTTAATGATTCTGCGGGGGAAATTCCCTATTTTTGCAAAAAAAATAATTTGATGCCGTCTCACTTCGACAACACCATCTGTGCACCGTCCACCGCCAGCGGCGGGGCTGTCGCCATTATCCGCGTAAGCGGCTGGAACGCCATCAAGTACACAGACCGCATCTTCAAGGGGCGGACGGCGCTGTCACAGGCGGCGGGCTATTCCCTCCATTATGGCGAAATCCGGGACCATGACGGCCGCCTGCTCGACGAAGTGATCGTTTCCGTATTTCGCGCCCCGCACTCCTATACGGGTGAGAATGCCGTCGAAATCGCCTGTCACGGATCGGATTACATCGTCTCCCGGATCCTCGCGCTGCTGATGGAGGGCGGGGCGAAAATGGCCGCACCGGGCGAATTCACCCAGCGTGCCTTCCTGCACGGGAAGATGGACCTCTCCCAGGCAGAGGCCGTGGCGGACCTGATTGCCGCGCAGACCGCCGCCGCACACCGGGTCGCTTTGCAGCAGCTCAAAGGCGGCTTCAGCCGGGAGCTCGCGCACATGCGGGAAGAACTCCTCCACCTGGCCTCCCTGATGGAGCTCGAGCTCGATTTCAGTGAAGAAGAAGTCGAGTTCGCAGACCGCACCCAGTTGCGTGAACTGGTGGGAAAAGTCCTGGCCCACTGCGAGGAATTGATCTCAAGCTTTAAATTAGGTAACGCTATTAAAAACGGTGTTCCTGTGGCGATTGTCGGAAATACAAATGCAGGAAAAAGCACGCTGCTCAACGCCTTGCTCGGCGAAGAGCGCGCCATCGTTTCCGACATTCCGGGAACGACCCGGGACACGGTCGAAGAATGTTACAATCTTGGCGGCGTCCTCTTCCGTTTCATCGATACGGCCGGTCTGCGGGAAAGCGATGACAGCATCGAACGCCTGGGCATTGAACGCTCCTACGGCAAACTCGCTGCCGCGCAGCTGGTGCTGGCGGTTCTCGACTTGACGGCGCCCCTGTCGGAGATCCGGACCAGCGCTGAGGATATTGCCGCACGCATCACGGACGGACAGCATCTGATCTTCCTGCTGAACAAGGCGGACGCAGTCCCCGTCGAAACAAGTGCAGAAGTCCGGCGGGCGCTCTCCCCGCTCCTGGCGGAACACGGCAAGCGGTTCTACATCGTTTCAGCCCGCGAAGGAATCGGACTCGAAGACCTCCGCCACGCCATTGTCAGCAACTGGCAGGACGCCGGCACCACGGCAGAGACCACCCTCGTAACGAACACCCGCCACGTGGAGGCCCTCAAAAACGCCGCCGCCGCCCTCCGCCGCGTCCAGGACGGACTCGATTCCATCCCCACCGACCTCCTCGCCCAGGACCTCCGCGACGCCCTCCGCCACCTCGGCACCATCACCGGCGAAATCTCCACCGACGAGATTCTCGGCAATATTTTTTCAAGGTTTTGCATCGGTAAGTAGAATTTTCGACCTAACTACTTGATAATCAATTAGTTAGGGTGTAATTTTGCACTTATTTTAGGTTAATTTCGCGAAATTCTAATCCATTGATTTTCAATCGTTTATATTATTAAGAAATTTTAATTTGTGCATTTTTGAACCACATTTGAACCACGCGTGGTACAAGAAGTTTTGTGTTTTACGCCATAGTTTACACCTTTACATAGATTTACGTATATTTACATAATTGTCCCCTATTAGAGGGTACTTTATGGCGCTAAGGAAGTCTCCTATGTGATCTTTTGTAAAGGTTGTAAAAAGTATGTACAAAAACACGAGAATCTGCAAATGTTGTGGTAGGAGTTTTACTGCGAAATATGGAAGACAGGTTCACTGTTCAAACTCCTGTAGCAAACAGTATCGTCAACGATCCAAACGGTTAAAATTAGACGCCAAGAAATCAGCTTCTGAAATAGAATCGATCCGCGAAACCCTGGATGGAAGATACTATCTTTCGATTACCCAGGCGGCACTATATCTTGGCGTGAGCCGACCAACCGTATATAGGCGCATCAAAAACGGAGAGATCACTCCCCTACGTGTATCCAGTCGCGCCGTTCGCATATCGGTAGATCAACTCAAGACTGAGTCAAAGCCGAAGCCGCTGTCTCCAAAGGGAGATTTTTCCTGTATGATTTCCAAGCAAGAGGCATTGGCTCGATATGAAGTCACTGTCCAATGGCTCTATAGGATTCTTGATGCAGAAGGAATCAAGCCAATGTTAATCAATGGGAAAGCCTATTTCCCCAAGAATGATCTTGACCGGCTGCTCCCACCTAGGGTCATGTATAATCCAAATGAATGGTATGATGCCTATGATCTGATGAGATCAGAAGGATTCACACGCAAATACATTTCCGACTTTATCCGCCGCAAGGAAGTCCCCTGTCGCCGAAGTGGTCGTTCTCTTCTCATTGCGAGAAAGGAATGGGATAATGCTCGTATCAGCCGAGGCACGCTCTCGTCAAGTTATCTGACTGTTGAATCTGCCCGGAAAAGATATCACATCGGCCAGAAGACTTTCTACGATGCTGTCCGGGAGAATAAACTCCAGTGCATTCGACAAAACCGATGTGTGTATTACAGCATCCAGGACCTAAATCGATTGTTCAAGAACAAGAAGCCCATGATTCCAACTGAAATCCGGCGGAACTATATTAGGGGCTGTCATGCCCTAAAGAAATATCATATTGGTCAGAAACGATTCAGCGAAATGACAAAAGCTGCTGGCATGACCAAAGTCAGGACGGAAGGCAATTTCGTTTGGTATAAGAAATCCGAACTGGATACTTTATTCTTTATGATAAATGCCTGAATATGAAGGCGAGGTCAACTACGTACGCCCAGAGTGTCTAATGATTCCGATAAATTGGAATTTACTTGTTACTCATCATCGGTTGCAAACTGAGGCGGTATTCGCTGGGAGACTGGCCCAGGTGCTTGGAGCAGTAACGGCTGAAGTAGGATAGAGAGGTAAAGTTCATCCGCTCAGCAATCTGGCTGAGGGACAGGCGCTCATCGGCAAGATATTCTTTCACGATAGGCACGGTATAGCGGTCGATGTAGCTGCTGACGCTGTGCCCCGTCACCCGCTTAACGGTGGAGGATAAATACTTGGGAGATACATTGAGCCTTCCGGCATAATACCTCACGTCGCGTTCAGTGCGGCTGATACCGGTAGAGAGCAGCTGCATAAGTTGCCTGACGATATAGGCCGTACGGTCACTGTGTGGGGCGGTCACGTCCCGCTGGGCGTGAGACTCGAAGATGTCATAAATCATCGTCAGGCAGAGGCTTCCCATCAGTTCGCGGAAGAAGAGCAGGTCCCGATCGGGAAGGCGGTCCCGCAGTCGGTGGAAATCCGAAAGGATGTGCCCGGCTTGTGCATCTGTGAGATGGATGACGGGATCCTGGTTCAGGGAGATACTGCCTCCGATGCTGTAGTTGTTGGAGGGCAACAGGTTCTGGAGGAACTTATAGTCGGCCGCAAACCACTCCACCTGCAGGTCGGCATGAGCGGCAAGGTTGCTCATCCTGTGAGGCATCGGGATGACGACGAGGTCGTTCGGTACAATGTGGTAGCACTTCTCGTTGAACACGAAACTGCCTTCGCCCGCGGTGCAAAGAAGGTGCAGGCAAGTGTGGCTGAGTTCCTTCGCATTCGCCACGTCAAAATCATTGGAATACAGGAAATCAATCTTCTCCATGGGACAAATATAGCGACAAATTCGCAGAATTGTGCAAATCGTGAAAATTTCAGCGCTTTTTGTGAAACCTTAGTTTGAAATAATCCTTGCAACTTTGCACTGTCAAACAAAAAGGAATGATATGAATACCAAAACCATCATCTGCGCTGCGCTGGCCATCTTGACGGCAGCGGCCTGCATGGGACAGAACAAACAAAACACGAAAAGCAATATGAACAAATCCATCGTCATTTTCTTCTCCCACGCGGGCGACAACTACAGCGTGGGCAACATCAAGGTCGGCAACACCAAGATTGTAGCCGACTACATCAGTGAAATCACCGGGGCCGACCAGTTCGAGATCGTCACCCACAAGTATGACGGCATGGCCTACACGCCGCTCATCAACCTTGCTAAGGAAGAGGCCAACCGCGGTGAACTGCCGCCATACGAAGGCTCTGCTCCCGATCTTTCGCAGTACGACACCGTCTTCATCGGCGGTCCCATCTGGTGGGGCACCTATCCGCAGGTGATGTTCACCCTCTTCCGTGACATCAACCTCGACGGCAAGACCGTCATCCCTTTCACCACCCACGAAGGCAGCGGCCTGGCCTCCACGGTAAGCGACGTAAAGAAATCCTTCCCCAAAGCGAACGTCCAGAAAGGCTGGAGCATCTACGGTCACGAAGTGCGCAGCGGCAGGGCTAAAGTGGAAAAGTGGTTGAACGGTCTTGGATATTAAAAACGTAACAACATGGAATACATTACATTATCGAACGGCGTAAAGATGCCGAAACTGGGATACGGAGTGTTTCTCGTAAGCCCTGACGAGTGTGAAAGATACGTAAGTGATGCGCTCAGTGTCGGCTACCGGCTCATCGATACTGCACAGGCCTACCAGAACGAAAAGGGCGTGGGCGCGGCATGGCGGAAGAGCGGAATTCCCCGCGAAGACCTTTTCATCACAACGAAGGTGTGGATAAGCAATGCCGGGGAGGAAAAGGCGACCAGGAGCATCGATGAGAGCCTTCGCAAACTGCAGACGGAGTACATCGACCTGCTGCTCATCCATCAGGCCTACGGCGATGTGTTCGGCAGTTGGCGAGCGATGGAAAAGGCCTACCGCGCCGGTAAAGTCAGGGCCATCGGCGTCAGCAACTTCCAGGCTGGCCGGTTCTTTGACTTCGCCCACTACGTGGATGTGAAGCCTATGGTGAACCAACTGGAGTGCAACGTGTTCTCCCAGCAGACGGGCATCGAAGCCGTTCATGGCGAGTTCGGCACGAAGATGATGGCCTGGTATCCGCTGGGAGGACAAGGCACCGGGGATATCGTGAAAAGCGAGGCGCTGTCCGCTATCGGGGGGAAGTACAATAAGACGGCCGCCCAAGTAGCCCTGCGTTATCTCACCCAGCGCGGCATTGTGGCCATCCCCAAGTCCAGCCATAAGGAACGCATGGCGCAGAATATTGACATTTTCGATTTCTCGCTTTCTGCTGAGGATATGACCCTGATCGCCGGGATGAACCGGCACGATGCCGGCACAATGAACTTCGGCGATCCTCAATTTGTAAAACACCTCATCGAAGCTTACGGTTAATGAAACAGGTAGCAGTATTAGTAGGCGCAGGAAGCATCGGACAGGCGATTATCCGCCGCGTGGGAGCCGGCAAACACATCGTGCTTGCCGACTATAGCCTGGAACATGCAGAGCAAGCAGCCAAGACACTGGAGAACGCAGGCTTCGAGTGCTCTACTATCGAGTGTGACCTTGGATTGAAAGCGGACATACTGCGCTTGGTGGAGTTCGCCACCGCCAAAGGCCCAGTGACCAACGTGGTGTGCGCCGCCGGCATGTCGCCGTCTCAGGCTCCTGTAGAGGACATCCTCCGTGTGGACCTCTACGGCACCGCCGTGCTTTTGGATGAGTTCGGCAAGGTCATCGCCGAGGGCGGCAGCGGCGTCATTATTTCTTCGCAAAGCGGCCACCGTCTGCCCGCCCTGCCACTGGAGCAGAACGAGGCACTGGCCACTTCTCCTGTCGATGAACTGTTGTCGCTGCCTTTCATCAAGGAGATAGACAACACGCTGAAGGCCTACCAGTACTCCAAGCGTTGCAACGTATTGAGAGTGATGTACGAGGCCTCCCGTTGGGGCCGTCGCGGTGCCACCATCAACAGCATCTCCCCCGGCATCATCATAACGCCGCTGGCCAACGACGAATTGCACGGCCCGCGCAAAGACGGCTACTTGAAGATGATTGAGGGCATGCCCGCCCGCCGTGCTGGAACGCCCGACGAGGTGGGCGACCTGGCCGAGTTCCTGATGTCGAGCCGTGGCCGTTTCATCAGCGGATCCGACTTCCTCATCGATGGCGGCTGCACCGCCAGTTACTGGTACGGCGACTTGCAATACTTAAAAGCAACACATTGAGGTCTATGAAAGTATTATTGATCAACGGAAGTCCGCACGCTCAGGGCTGTATAGGTGCAGCCCTGAGCGTGGTGGCTGATGAATTGCAGAAGAACGGCGTGGAAACGGAAATCGTCCACGTAGGTCATAAGGACATCCGAGGCTGCATCGGGTGCTACAAGTGCCGGGAGCTGGGCCGCTGCGTATTTGATAAGGATGTAGTGAACGAACTGTCGCAGAAGTTCGCAGAGGCCGACGGGCTGGTGGTAGGCTCGCCGGTGTATTACGCAGGAATGAACGGCACGCTGAAGTCGTTGCTCGACCGCCTGTTCTTCTCTGCTCCGTTTCCCAAACGGTTCAAGGTGGGCGCGGCGGTGGTGTCGGCCCGGCGTATGGGCACTACCTCTACGCTCGACGATCTGAACAAGTATTTCCTGCACGGCGAGATGCCCATTGCCTCCAGCCGCTACTGGAACGCCGTGCACGGTAACACCCCTAAAGATGTAATGAGAGATGAAGAAGGACTACAGACGATGCGCTATCTTGGCCGCAACATGGCTTTCCTTATCCGTGCTATCCGTGCAGAGCGCGAGCGCGCAGGACTCCCCGAGGAGGAGCCGCAGCGTATCGCGACAAACTTTATCCGCTGAGATGATGGATGACCGGCAACAAATATACGCACTCTACGAGCGTATGTACAAGGCGATGATAGCCAAGGATGCTGACGTGCTGCGCCAGGTGCACGCCCCAGATTTCGTTTTGGTACATATGACCGGTATGCGGCAGTCGTGCGAGGAGTACATCCGCTACATCGTGAACGGCACGCTCAACTATTATAGTGCAGAAACGGAAAACCTTGACATCACCGTGAACGGCAACGAAGCCGTCCTTCGGGGGCGAAGCCGCGTGACAGCGGCCGTGTTCGGCGGTGGCCGTCACACCTGGCGGTTGCAGCTGCTGTTCCACCTGCACAAGGACAACTCCGGGTGGCTGTTCACCCGCTCAGAAGCATCGACTTATTGAGGGTTCGACTCAATACTATTGTGTCTGGGAATCCGACAAAAGATATGCGTGGAAACAAGTCCCCTGTAACCCATAAGGGCTGCAGGGGACTATCCTGTTCGATAAACAGAGAATTTAATCAAACAGTCCCGGTTCTTTCGACAATAGCGATTCTTGCCTTGAAGGGACAATCTTGTCGCCGGGCTGGAGATGTCCCAGCAGCAGCGGCGAGTTCGGGTCGTGGGCAAGGTAGTTCTG
>Ga0208297_1000554_pt1 | contig 68239 bp, 54 predicted proteins | sample LMS_cellobiose_e_FD_187367 | JGI IMG/M metagenome (GOLD analysis project Ga0208297, IMG submission 187367) | Rumen-fistulated moose microbial communities from Alaska, USA - LMS_cellobiose_enrichment (SPAdes) (version 2) | ecosystem: Host-associated > Mammals > Digestive system > Stomach > Rumen...
GTGTGCTGCCAGCTTTCCGCTTCCGTCAGCTTCACCGTATCGATGACGGTGCCGTCGGCGGTCAGGTGAATCGTCACGCTCTGCGCCGCCGGGCCGACCCACTGCTTTTTCACCGGGATATCGATGGTCTCCGTGTTGGTGTTGGTGAAGATAAAGCCCGTCTCCGCGCTGCCGCTGCGGCCGGGGTCATATCCTGCCACGGCGTCCTCTTTCACATCGTACAGGATCGCGTGCCCGTCGGTGCCGTCATACTTGGGCAGGCCGGCGAAGGTGTGCTGCCAGCTTTCCGCTTCCGTCAGCTTCACCGTATCGATGACGGTGCCGTCGGCGGTCAGGTGAATCGTCACGCTCTGCGCCGCCGGGCCGACCCACTGCTTCTTCACCGGGATGGATACGGTGAGGGGGGTGTTCTGCACGGTGATCGTGCAGCCGGTAATGTCATACTCGCTCTGGCTCGAGGGCGTTTCGGACAGCGTGAAGTAAACGGGCGTCGAATTTAGCATATACCCAACGGGCGGGTCTGTCTCTACCAGCTGGTAAGTTCTGCCGGTCCACAGGGTCCAGCCCAGCTTGCTCTGATCCCCTTCGATGAGAACGGTGCCGTTAGAACCAGTGATAAAGGTGACCGGCTGACCGTGTTTATCGGTCACCCCGACCGGCGTCCCTCCCGCCAGGTAATACAGCCGGAAGGTGGCCCCCGGCAGGGTTTTGGAAAGGTTGGTGGCGTCCAGCTTGATCAGGGTGATGCTGGGGTTGCTGGCGGAACCGCCTCCGCCGCCGGAGGATTCGACCACAACGGTCCCGCCGGTGTCCTTCTTATACTTGCCAAATTCGATCCGGTTGGAGAACGTAACGCTTCCCGTTCCAAGGACCTTTGTCTGATAGGTGATCTCCAGACGGGTCCCGTCCGGAATGTTGAGGAAGGTCAGGACATTGTTCTCCGCATCGTGGGTCACGTTGACGGAGGGAACAGCCGGCGAAATGACCAGGGTCTCCGGCAGAAAGCGCAGGTTGGCAGAGAGCGTGTCCTTGACGGCCAGCACCTCCGATTCGGGGTCCAAATCCGCGGCGTCCCGATTGACGATGATCCTGAATGTGGCGACATATCCGTTGGCTTCCGATGGGCCGTCCGTCATATCCTTGTCCACATAGGGGAAATAGGTATATTTCACCAGCCGACCGGATGTCAGGCTGCCCCAGGTGGCAGTATTCTCCAGCGACACCCCCTCCTGCGACAGGGCCGCGGCCTCGTTCAAGGCGGCAAGGGCCGCCGCGTCCTTGGCGATCAGCGTATATTCAATGGAATAATAGGGATAGAATCTGCCGCTGGCATGCTTCGGAAAGCGGGCGATTTGGATATCCATCCCGTCCGCCGTGGCCGTGGCCGAGATCTCCCCGTTGCTGTCGGTGGGCGCATAGTCGACGCCGCCGAAGATATGGAGGGAGTCCTCATACAGGCGAAGGTAGCTCGTGTCGAAGGCGTCACGGATGGTGATGCCATCCTCCATGGGCCCGAACAGGGCCAGGGAGTAGCGGAACAGGGGGAAGGTCCTGCCGTCGATCGTCACGGTATCGCGCCCGCCGAAGCTCTTCACCAGATTGGGGCGAATGGGGGTCACGAAGGCCTGTGCTTTCTCCGTTTTATACGCCCCCGATGTTGCGTAGGCGTAATTATAATGAGCATAGAGGCGAGGGGTTGCATACCCGTCCTCGACCGCCAGCGTGAGCCAGGCCTGGTCCACTTCGGTCCGGAACCGGATCACGATTTGGCGGGGCTTCCCGTCGGGGGAGGGCAGAGCGCCTTGCGTTGTTTTGCCCCTGTCCTGAAAGAAGGTCAGCCGAAAAGCGTCGGACCCCACATACAGGCTCCAGGCTTCATCGGGGAGAAGCCCCTCCACCTGCAGGGAATCGCCCACAAGATGATCCAAATAGGTGGTTCCTCCATGGGTGAGCTTGGGAAGGTTGTCCGTCACCTCCAGGGCGGGCAACCCACTGCTGGGAATCGTGACCGCGATCCGCCACTGCGATGCGGTGGCGGTGGTGCCCTCCGCAGCCTTTTCAATGAGCAGGCTTTCCCCTCCGGTGGACTCTATCGTCACCTGGGCGGAGGTCTCCTTCCCGGCGAACCGGGCATAGTTGATGAGCTTTAGGGCGCCTAAGGCGGTCGACGGGTCGATGACGGTCTTGCAGGTGATCGTATAGGCGGCCTTCCCGTCCGTTTCGGGCGGGGTGTATTCCCAGCGGACAATCCTTCCGAGGGAGTCCTTCTCGGTGACCAGCTCCGACCAGGGGATGCTGCGCCGTTCCGTGGTGCCGTTCTCCAGGGTGACCTCCGCCTCCACGCCCGGCCCGTCAAAGCACATAAAGGGACGGGAGGAGCTGCCGACCCAGTCCACGATGGTCTTTCCGCCCGCGGTCAGCTTGCGGTCCTTGTTCACTTCAACCGTCCAGGTCGCCTCAAGGAAGCCGTCGGGACGGGTGACAGGGCTGCCGTTATGTTGCTTTTTTATCCGGAAGAGGGAGACCTTCCCGGAGAAGTCGGCGGTGGCTTCCCGTTCCACCGGCACCTGATCGCTCTTGACGGTGGCCCGGTTGTTCGTCTCGCTGACGGTCCCGTTTCCCGTGATCTTATCGTTGTCCACCGTTGCCGTATAGTTCAGCGTCAGCTCCTCGCCGTGGACCATCCGGGGAATGGTGACCCTGAAGCCGTTGGGCACGCCGGCATACTCCACCGTCGGGGAAACGGAGCCATGGACGCTGGATACGATGCGTACATCCCCGTTGAAGCGAAGCGCCGTGCCCGTGAGACGGTCGTCGATGATCACATTCTCGTTTCGGCCGACGGAGCGCACCTTCAGGGTGTAGGCGGCGGTATCGCTGTTCCCGTCATAGACCACATCCTTGGTTATGATGACATTCGAGGTGTTGTCGATGGCAAACTCCTTGAGGATGCCCGGGCCAAACTCGATATGGCCGGAGCTTTGAACGCAGAAGGAGGAGATTTCAATTTTGAAAGTCGCGTTGGCGGCCGCTTTCAGGCGTTCAAAGTTGGGATCGCTCCGGTTGAAGCGCACGCGAAGCTGACCGCCCACCACTTCAAAGGTGTTCCCCGCAACCGTGAACGTGCCGCCCTGGGCCTTCACCTCTATGGGAAATTGCGTTTGGCCGATGTTGCCCACCACGACGCCCGAGGGGAAGGAATAGGTCATCAGCTCCTCATCCGCAAACTGGAGGCCTTCGCGTTCGCTGAAGGTCATCCGTATGGTGTAGGTGCTGTCGGGCCGGATGACATACTCGCCCTGGGCGTTCTGCTCGGCGTCGATGAAAAGGTCCGTCAAAAACGCTGCCAGGTTCGTTTCCGCCGACCTGGCGCGGGCGGTTTGCGCCTTCGCCGCCGGCTGAGGCGCTTTGACGACGAGATAGGAAGAAAAGGCGTTTGCCTGGACGGTGATCCGGGCGACGCCCTCCGCCGGGGCCCCGATGCTCTTCAGCCACGCGGGGGCGCCGTTGCCATGGAAATGATAGAGGTGCAGGATCGCGCCCGAAGCGTCCCCGTCCGCCAGGACGGAATCGCTGCGGACCGTGAAGCTGAGGGTCACCAGGGAACCCTCTCGGGGCTGGACTTTCTGCCCCTCGGCGGTGGAGAAAAAGATATCGAATCCCACGGCGGCGTCGCCCGTTCCGACGGCGGAGAGCAGGGCGCCGGTGTCGGCTTCACAAAGGGGCTCCACCGTGGCCTTTGTGCCCTGGGGGAAGCTCCCCTCCGGAGCCGTCAGCTGGACAATCACGCCCTCTGCCGTTCCGCTGCCGAGGATGGGAGCCTCGTTCCAGGAATCCTCCGGGAGGGCCGCCTCCGGGGCCTCCTCCATCTCCTCTAAAGAAGCGGGGTCGTCCTCGCCGGACGCAGGCTCATCCTCGCCGGACGCAGGCTCGTCCTCGCCGGACGCAGGCTCGTCCTCGCCGGACGCAGGCTCGTCCTCGCCGGAAGCGGGGGCGCCCCTCATCGGTTCGGCTTCCGCTTCGCTGGGGGACGACGGCTGGTCCGCCTGGGCTTCGACATGGGAGGATGAGGGGTCCCCTTGGGCGTCGTCAGAGGGGACTGGTACGTCGTCAGCGGGGGAGGGGCCCTCATCCTCTTGGTCCGACGGGGTCTCCGCTTCGCCGGAGGAAAGGGCGGCGGCCTCCGCTTCAGGCGAAGGCAGAACATCCGCACCGATCGGTCCTTCCGAATCGGAGGCTCCCGCACCGCTCCCGGATGGGTCGGGAGGGGTTTCAGAGGCTGCCGTCTGGCTGCCCGTGGCACCGTCGGACCCTGCCTCTGCCTCAAAAGCGAGGGCGGAGACACTGTTTACAAAAAGCGAAAACAGCAGGCAGATCGTGCACAGCAGGGAAAGGATTCTCTTGAAACTTTTGGGTCGTGACATGGCACTGCTCTCCTTACTCAATGGTTGTTTTTTGCAACAGGCCAAGGCTCAACCTGAGAACGAAAAAACGCCCGATATCCCATGGCCTGGCACAGCATATCAGGACGAAACTAATGAGCGCCTAATGAATCGGCGGGAATTTTGCCCTTCCGGCGGAAAATTTTACATGGGCCGGCGGATGGTTCCGATCACGGCCGTCAGGGGGGTCGAGAAAAGGAACCGCTCCTGTTTCTTTTGCAGCCGGTCCAGCCTTTTCCCGCAGCTCTTATACAGCAGGGACCGCCTGTCAAAGACGGCAAACAGCTTCCCGGTGCCCTCGATGGCTTCCACCACATCCAGGACGGAGCTTGTCAGCATGGCCGCTGCCGCGGCATAGGATTTTTCCCCCGCGTCGTCTGCGGCGAAAACGAGGATCAGCCCGGCCTGGACGAGCTGCTCGCAAACGCGGCCGGTCGTCACCCGCATCACCCCGATGCGGGACGCGATCTGTGACACAGGCAGGCTCTTTTGCCTTTCCTCCCCGTCGGAGAGAAGGGTTTCCTTCAGACAGAACAGAATGCGAAAAGCATAGTCGGTATCGCGTTTCAGCTGCATAGATCAATCTCCTTCGTTGCGCCGGATCAAAGGAGCCTTCCGCGAAAAGGCACCGCTCCGAAAAAGATGGTATCAGCCGCCGCCTAATATAAAACAAACAAAGAGCAGCGATGGGCTTTTTGCGCCCGTCGCTGCTGAAAAAAACATGGCCGGGGCCTATTCCTCCCGGAAGATTTCGGCCAGAATATACTCTCCCCAGGAGTATTCGGACAAAAAGCTCCCCTCAAAGCGGTCCCTGGCCCCCATGTTTTTGTCCTGCCAGGCATAGTAATCGCAGTCGAACAGGGATGTGTTGACCAGCTGGCCCCGGTAGGTGGAGATCAACAGATCGGAAAGCTCTGCCTCCCGCAGCACCGCCTTCAGCTTCCGCAGGGCGTTGTAGTAGACCGTCATCTCCACGTTGCCGTAGGGCCGGTCCTCCCACACCGTGCTGTAAATCTCCTCGTTGCTGATCTCCTTGCCCCGCCGGGTGACGATGAGGGCCAATATTTCCTTGGCCTTCCCCGTGAGCGGCAGGGGCTTCATCTTTTTTAGCACCAGAAAGCGGCCGAAGGTCTGAATGTACACATCCTTCTGCTGCCGGTAGGAGAGCAGGCGGATCCGGTCCATGGCCATTTTGAGCACATCCAGGGTATAGGGCTTGATGATGTAATAATCGCCGCCCACCTGGTTGGATTCCCAAACATATTCATCGTAGGCGGACACAAACACGATGATGATATCGGGGCGGAGCTTGCGCAGCTCCTTGGCCAGCCCGATGCCGTTGGTGATGGGCATGGCCACATCCAGGAAGGCCACCTCCACCGGAGCGTCCCTCACGTATGCCCGGGCCGCCCGGGCCGTTTCAAACTGCCCCACGATGGTCAAATCCGGAATTTCCTCGCTCAGCCGCACAAATCGCCGCAGCATGAGGGGTTCGTCATCCACAACAATCGCTCTCATCTCTTCTGTCGCTCCTTTGGAACCATAATCGTGACGGTCGTACCTTTGCCGACGCAGCTGTGTATCGCTAAAGCTGCCCCCAAAATCTTTTCCAGGCGGAACAGGATATTGCGTATGCCGGTGGAATCCACCCTCCCGGCGGACATATCCTTCTTATATTTCTCCACATCAAACCCGACGCCGTCATCCTCGACCTCGATGAGCCATCGGTCCTCCGCCGCCCGGGTGCGGAGGACCACGTGCCCGCCGGCCTCCCCCCGCTCATAGATGCCATGGCGGATGGCGTTCTCCACGATGGGCTGAACGCTCAGCGGCAATATGGGAAAATCCGCCGCCTGGATGTCGTAAGCGACCTTCAGCCTGTTGCCGAAGCGCATCCGCTCGATGTTCACATAGGCCTTCACGTTGGCCAGCTCCTGCGAAAAGGGGATGGGCGCGTCGTGGGACATGGCCCGGATGCAGCTGCGCAGGTGCACGGTGAAATCCCCGATCAGGTCCGAGGCATATTTGGGATCGTCCAGCAGCACCTCCTGGATGGAGCCCAGGGCGTTGTACAGAAAATGGGGCTGCATCTGGCTGGTAAAGTTTCGGATGCGGCTCATCTGCAGCTCGTGCTCCAGGTCGCTGAGCTCCTTCTCCTTGCGCTGCTGCTCCGTCAGATCGTAGAGCACGCAGAAGGAAAGCACATCCCCGGTCCCCTCGTCCTGATAGAGATAGAAAACCTTTCGGCAGGGCTGGATTTGCCCGTCGGCCGTTCGCATGGAGAAGGAAACGGAGGCCCGCCTGTCGCCCCGGGAAAAGCTTTGAACCAGATAGTCCCGATCGCTGATCTCCCCGTATTTTTCCCTGTTTTCCACAATCAGATTTTCGATCCGCCACCGCTCGAATTCGCTGTAGGAGAGCAGCTTTTCTCCGCCCGGCTGCAGTTTGTCGGCCAGGGCGGCAGGAACGACATAGTTGGACAGCTCCAAAATGAGGTCCTTGGACAGGTTGGCCTCCAGGTACCCCTCTGCGCTGGCCAGGATGGCCTCCAGATGGGTTATTTCCTTTCTGTGCAGGGCGGAAAGTTGCTCCTCGTGGGCCCGGTCCTGCCGATACGCCGCGTCGATGTTCCGCACGCCCATCAGAAAGTGGGGCCGGTGGTTGATGGTTTGCATGGTGGCCCTGAGCTTATGATACAGCGGCTTTCCGTTGATCACCAACCGGTAGACGAGGGCGTAGTATTTTTCCTTCTTCAAATTGTCCAGCAGGACGCTGCGGGACAGCATCTGCTGAACATAGGGCTGATCCTCCGGATAGATCGTTCGCAGCATTTGGGTCTCCAGGTCCTTGAAAAAGTCGTTGCCGCGGCTTTCCAGGTGCAGGGAGCTGAAAGGACTGCTTTCGTGAAAGCACTGGTACGCGGAAGTTTCGATATCCACCGCATACAGGCTTTCATAATTCTCAAACAGGGCCTTGCTGATCGCTTCGTGGGAAAGGGTTTCCTGCAGCTCGGTATGGTACGTGTCGCTCATGGGCGTCTCCTTGTATATGCAGCATGTCGTCGTCCGACCAACGGGATACAAACAGTGTATCAGAAACAACTAACGGAATACAAATCGTTCGCTTTACCTCCCCCAATCCTCCAGGGCAGCCAAGGGCTTTGCGCCCACGGCCATCTTCCCGATCCTCCCGTTGTTATACAGCATCAGGGAGGCAACGCGTTTTCTGTGACATGGTCACAAACCGTGCGCGGCGCTTGGCGCGGGGCGCTGTGTTCGAGCCTGGTCGGGCGCGCTATTGTCTCGCTCTTTTCATTATGAATTTTCGCTGCGGTTGCTCGATGCATTCCGCCGTTTCAAACCCCAGCTTCTCATACAGGCCCATGGCCCCGTCGTTCTGCGCAAGCACGGAAAGCGAGATGCTCTGGACGCTCGGATCCGAAAAAATCAGCCGGATGAACGCCGACAGCGCCTGCTTTCCGATGCCTTTTCCCGTGCGATCCGGATCCACAAGGAACCTGCCGATATGCACATTGCTGTTTTCGGTTCGGATCCTTTGGATCATTCCCACGAATTCATCCTCCAGAAAAACGGAACAGACGTTGCTCAGCCCCTGCATCGTTTCAACGGACAGCGGAAACGGCAGCTCAGCTCCCGCCCATTGGCGCAGAAAGTCAGCGCCCCGTTGGTTGGTCCAACGGCAGACGGCCGCGGCGTTTTCCCGGTTCAGACCTTCCTGTAAAATCACGTTGAGCATATCGTCCTCCCCTTCGACAGAGCATATTTGGTTCCATGAAGGGCTGCCCCGCATGGGTCCGGCGGCCATGCTCCGGGCGGCGCCTTACATCAGGGCACGGCCGCCCGGCGGGCAGAATACCACACAGCGGCGACGCAAAAAAGCAAAACGAACAAAGCGAGCCAGGGGACAAGCCGGTAGAACCGGGACCTCAACCGCAGGAGGCGGTTTTCCAGGGGGATGTTTCGCTCCCGGAGTCGAAGAAGCAGATCATCCTCCAGCTGCTCCAGCCACGCCTCATCCAGGGGAAGGGCCTGAATTTGGCGGCACAGACGCTCCTCCTGCCCGGAAAACGGGGACAGATATTTTTCCGCCCGCTTTCCTGAGCAGCGAAGGATCAGCGCTGCATCCTCCAAAGAAAACCCGGCAACGTGCACCAGAAAGAACGCAGCCTTTTGCCTCATGGGCCGCTTCATAAGGCGCCAAAGGGCATCGTCGATGGGGGCTGCCAGGGTTTCCCGGAACGCGGATCGCACCAGCCGCGAACTGCCCCTTTGATACCAGCCGTCCTCCGAACAGAGGAACAGCCGGCGATACAGAAGCCTTCTGTCTTCTTCAAGGGACAACGTTTCGGCGGCTTCGGTCGACAGCTGCGCCCCTTCGAAGACGGCCTTTCGCGCCCTTTGAGGACGGCCTGTGAGCAGCAGGCAAAACCGATATGCTGTTTCCCCCTCGTCCCGAATCAGGCACGATGCATTTTTATTCATTATTTTCATGGGCGGCTCCCGCAGGATATATTTTGTTTGCGCAGAATCGGTGGCAAAATCCCGTTTTTGCGGTTAGTGGAATGTTAGTATTTATGCTTTACAATTCATAATATCACATTTTGGGCCAAAGCACAACCCTGTGAAAAATGTGATGGACGCGACCCTGTACATCGGCACTGTTCAAAGTTAAAAGGAGGAAAGTATGAAAAAACGCATCGTAGCTCTTTGTTTGGTCCTGCTGTTGATCCTCCCTCTTGCGGCCTGTAAAGGGCCCGACGGCACAGTTCCCGGCAATGATGACAAACCGCCTTCGGGCCAATCCGCCGGCTCATCGCAGCCAGGCGGCGACACCGAAAGCGACACGAAAGCGCCGGCGCCCCAGGTATCCGAGAATGCGGCCCTGGCCAACCGGGTCTTTGTGAACGGCAATGTGGGCAAGGGCATGTATGCCGGCACCCCGGAGAAGGACACCATCACCGTGGAGTGCTCCACCATGTCCGTGATGAACACCATCAAGATGACCTACAACACGGAGCTCTCCATCGCCCGGCATTGCTACGACACGCTGGTGAAGCTGGACGCTGAGAACAACATCGTTCCCGCCGCGGCCGTCTCCTGGGAGGCCGCGCCCAATGCCGCCGGGGAGCCGGACATGGTCTGGACCTTCCGTCTGCGTCCGGGCACAAAGTGGGTGGACAGCACGGGCGCCGTGATCGGGGATCTGAAAGCCAGCGACTTTGTGTTCGCCTGGAAAGAGCTGCTGAACCCTGAGAACGCGGCCGAGTACTATGGCTTCGCCGCCATCTTTAAGAACGCCCAGGCATACTATGACTATAAGTCCGGCAACGCCACGCAGGCGGTGGAATGGGAGGATGTGGGCGTCAAGGCCGTCGACGACCTCACGCTGCAGTTTGAGCTGGAGACCTACCTGCCCTATCTGCTTCAGTATCTGAAGTTTGAGGTCCTTTCCCCGGTTTGCGAGGCGTTCTATACCAAGGTCGGGGGGGATGTTTACGGCACGGCTCCCGACAAGATAGCCTACTGCGGCGCCTTCTATATGACCGATTGGATCACCGACAACGTGATCACCGTGAAAAAGAATCCCTACTGGTGGGATGCGGACAGCGTATCGCTGGAGGCTATCCGCTTCGCCAAGTATACGGACGCCAACACCAAGTATAACGCCTTTGCCGGCGGCGAAATCGACATCATCGATATCACCGGCGAGCAGCGCGCCATGTTCTCCGGCGAGGGATACGGGGTGTCCTCCTATGTGGGCGGATACAGCTTCTACTTCCAGACGAACTCCCTGCCAGACGGTCCCAACGCCGCGCATCCCGACGCGAGCCTGTCCGATATGCGCAGCAAAAACCTGCGCAAGGCCATCTCGTTTGCTCTGGATCGCCGTCAGATCATCGATACCGTGTTCAAAAACGACAACGAGCCCGCCCAGTGCTTCACCTTGGGTATCACGGGTGTGAATACCCCCACCTTCGGCGAAGCAGTGGTGGCGGAGAACGGCGGGCCCCTGTATCCCGAGCGCGCGGACAGCGCCAAGGCCAAGGAGTATCTGGCGCTGGCACTGACCGATTTGGGCTATACCGACCCCGCCCAAATCAACATCACCCTGATGACCAGCGAGGGCTCCCAGAACGAGCTGCAGGCTCAGGTTGTGCAGGAGCAGCTGCGGCAGGTCCTGGGCATAGAGGCGAAGATCGACGTGCTGACCATCACCGAAGCGCGTGCCCGGCGGAACAAGATCAACTACGACATGTTCATGGGCGGCTGGGGTCCCGACTACAACGATCCTATGACCGATTTGGACCTGTGGATGAGCAACAACGGCAACAACCACACCGGGTATGCCAATCCCGCCTATGACGCGCTCATCGAGTCCACCAAGACCGAGACCGATCCGGTGGCCCGGGAGAAGATCTTCATTCAGGCCGAGCAGATGATCGCGGAGGATATGTTCATCATCCCCGTGTACTGGCGCCATGAGGATTACGTTGCCAGCGAAAAGATCGCCTCCGGCGCCGTCCGGCGTTCCTTCCAGGGCTACTTTCTGGCCTATGTGACGCTGAGCGGGAAATAAGGACAAAGACCGCATCCGGCATACTGTCTCTGCGTAGGAAATGGCGGCATGGGAACGCGTTTCCCGTGCCGCCGTTGTGCGCATCGACACAGGATCCATTTTGGAGAAAGAGAGGTAGATCATGCTGCGCTACATAGCAAAGCGTATAGGGTATGCGGTCCTGACGCTGTTTTTCCTCATCACCATCGTGTTTTTCATGATGCGCGCCCTGCCTGGCGACCCGTTCATCGGAGACAAGACCCCGTCCCCCACCACCATGGCCAACATGCGTGCGAAGTACGGTCTGGACAAGCCCCCCTTCGTGCAGTACTTCATCTATATCGGCAATGTGCTGCGGGGGGATCTGGGCACCTCGCTGACCTATGAGCGTCCCGTGCTGGACATCGTTCGGTCCGCCTTTGCCGTTTCCGCCGATCTGGGCATTCGGGCGCTCATCTTTGCGGTGATCATCGGCGTGCTGCTGGGCGCTCTGGCCGCCATCAAGCGGGGCGGCCCCATGGACACGGCCTCCATGGTCATCGCCATGATCGGCGTGTCGGTGCCCAGCTTCATTCTGGGGGCGTTGCTTCAGTATTTTCTGGCGCTTAAGCTCAATCAGGCGGTTGGCCACCAGGTACTGGCGGTACAGGGCTGGGGCAACTTCAGGCAAACGGTCCTGCCCGCATTTGCCCTGGGATTGGGATCGTTGGCGACCGTGTCCCGGCTCATGCGCACCAGCATGCTGGATGTCCTCAATCAGGACTATATCAAGACCGCCCGGGCCAAGGGTCTGTCCCGGCGAAAGATTCTGTGGCGGCATGCCGTCCGGAACGCCATCATGCCGGTGGTCACCATCATGGGACCGACGACGGCCGCGGTGCTGACAGGCACCTTCGTGATCGAAAGCATTTTCAACATCCCCGGGCTGGGAAAATATTTCTCCATGAGCGTGAAGGATCTGGACTTCACCATGATCGGCGGGACGACCATCTTCTATGGCGCCCTGCTCATCGTCTGCACGCTGATCGTGGATTTGCTCTATGGTTTCATCGACCCAAGGGTCAAGCTGGAGGGATAGGCCTATGGAAAGGATTTCAGCAGAGCGCTTCGCCCACATAGGCGAAAACGCGCAGGGGAGGGAAGCCATCGCCCGTCCCAGCATGACCTTCGCTCAGGATGCTGTCCGGCGCCTGGTGAAAAACCGGGTGGCGCTGCTGTGCGTCATCCTGCTGGCGGCGCTTATCGTCGTTTCCCTGCTGGCGCCGGTGCTCTCCCCCTTTGATTATCGGGAGCAGCATTACGGACACACCAACGCGCCTATGGGCACGGTATGCGACAACCCCGATTGCCCCGGGTACGGCCACAGGCACCGGTTCGGCACCGATACGCTGGGCCGCGACATCTTCACCCGCTGCTGGATGGGCGGCCGGGTGTCGCTGCTCATCGCCTTCTCCACGGCCTTCATCGATTTCATCCTGGGCGTGGTCTATGGCGGCGTGTCGGGATACTTTGGAGGCACCCTGGACATCATCCTCATGCGCATATTGGAGATCATCAACGGCATCCCCTATCTCATGATCATCATCCTGCTGCGCATGATCATGCCCGGCGGCGTGCTGAGCATCATCGTCGCCTATTCGCTGGTGGGCTGGATACCCATGGCCCGGCTGGTACGGGGCCAGATCGTTTCCCTGAAACAGCAGGAGTTCATCATAGCGGCGGAGGCCTTGGGCGCGAACCCCGCCCGCCTCATCGCCAAGCACCTGCTGCCCAACACCATCTCCGTGGTCATCGTCCGCGTCACCCTGTCCATCCCGGCGGCCATCTTCTCGGAAGCCTGGCTCAGCTATATGGGGCTGGGGGTGCAGCTGCCCCTGTGCTCCTGGGGATCCCTGGCCCAGGCCGGCATCGAAAACTTCCGGCTCTATCCCAGCCAGCTGCTGATCCCGGCCCTCTGCATCAGCCTGACCATGCTGGCCTTCAACCTGTTCGGGGACGGGCTGCGGGACGCCTTCGATCCCAAGCTCAGGAGGTGACCCCATGAGAGAACGCATTTTGGACATTCAGGACCTGCGCGTCTCCTTCGATACCTACGCCGGGGAGGTGCAGGCCGTTCGCGGCGTGTCGCTGTATGTGGACAAGGGCGAAGTCCTTGCCATCGTGGGCGAATCGGGCTGCGGCAAATCCGTTACCGCCCAGACCATCATGAAGCTGAACCCCATGCCGCCCGCCCGCATCGTGAGCGGACAGATTCGCCTGGGGGAACACGACATCGTGGCCGCCTCAGACCGGCAGATGCAGGAAATCCGCGGACGGGATGTGGCCATGATCTTCCAGGACCCCATGACCTGCCTGAACCCCACCATGCAGGTGGGGCGCCAGATCGTGGAGGCCATTCAGCTCCACCGCAGGCTGTCGCCGGCAGAGGCAAAGCGGGAGGCCGTTCGCCGATTGAAGCAGGTGAACATCCCCAATCCGGAGGAAAGGGCCAAGCAGTACCCCCACGAGTTTTCCGGCGGCATGCGCCAGCGCGCCATGATCGCCATGGCGCTGTCCTGCGACCCTCAGCTCCTCATCGCCGATGAGCCCACCACGGCGCTGGATGTGACCATCCAGGCGCAGATCATGGACCTGCTCGCGGAGCTCAAGGACCAGATCAACAGCGCCATCATTCTCATCACCCACGATTTGGGCGTGGTGGCGGGCGCCGCGGACCGGGTGGCGGTCATGTACGCCGGCAAGATCGTGGAGACGGGAACTTCACGGGACATATTCTATCGGAACGTGCACCCCTATACCCAAGCCCTGCTGAAAAGCCTGCCTTCCCCCGACGCCACCAAGCGGGACAGGCTCATCTCCATTCCCGGCACGCCGCCGGACCTTCTCGATCCGCCCGCGGGATGCGGGTTCGCCGCCCGCTGCAGGCACTGTATGCGGATATGTCAGGAGGAATACCCGCCGCAGATCCGGGTGGGCGAAGGACACGCGGCCAGCTGCTGGCTGCTGCATCCCGATTGCCCTGAAGCAGCAGGAAGGGGGGAGCGGAATGGATAAAAAAAGAGGGGCCGCCCTGGTGGAAGCAAGGGGCGTCTGCAAATATTTCAGAGTCAGCGGCGGTCGGGTGCTCCACGCGGTGGAGAATGTGGATTTGACCATTCACAGGGGGGAAACCCTGGGGCTGGTGGGCGAGTCCGGCTGCGGAAAGTCCACCCTGGGGCGGACGCTCATGGGCATCTATGCCCCCACAAAGGGACAGCTGCTTTTCGACGGAAGGGAGATGGACCTGCACAACAAGCGGGAGCGGTTCGCCTTTTCCAAAAAAGCGCAGATCGTCTTTCAGGACCCCTATGCCTCCCTGAATCCGCGCATGACCGTGGCATCCATCATCGAGGAGGGCATGGTCATCCACCGCATGTATGACGAAGCGCACCGCCGCGAACGGGTGCTCAAACTCCTGGACATCGTGGGGCTGAACCGGGAGCACGCCAATCGCTTCCCCCACGAGTTTTCCGGCGGCCAGCGTCAGCGCATCGGCATCGCACGGGCGCTGGCCATTGAGCCGGAGTTCATCGTGTGCGACGAGCCCATTTCCGCCCTGGATGTGTCCATTCAGGCGCAGATCATCAACCTGCTCCACGATCTTCAATCGGAGCTGGGGCTCACCTATCTGTTCATCGCCCACGATCTGAACATCGTGAAATACATCTCCGATCGGATCGCCGTCATGTATCTGGGGAGCGTGGTGGAGCTGGCCGGCAGCGCCGAGCTGTACGCCGACACCCTTCATCCCTACTCTCGGGCGCTGCTCTCCGCCGTGCCCGTGCCCGATCCGGACATGGAGGCGGCCAAGCATCGCCAGGTCATCTCCGGCGAAGTGCCCAGCCCCATCCACAAACCCAAGGGCTGCGCCTTCTCCAGCCGGTGCCCCATGGCTTCGGAACCGTGCCGTCAGAGCATGCCTCCCCTGCGGGAGGCCGCCCCCAACCATTTCGTGGCCTGCCATCTGGTGTAGCCTTTTGCCCGGACCTACCCCACGGTGCGCAAACCAGGCCGCATCCCGATCTAGGGGTGCGGCTTGCCGAATAAAAAGAGCGCCTTTTCGGCACTATGGTTTGCGCAGCTGTCACAGAAGCATGAGCGGGGACGGTTGGAATCGCAAAAGCGCGGAACGGCCCACCGCAGCGTCCGCGCAAATTACACCTCAAAAGCGGCGTGACGCGAACCCCGAATCGATGCCCGGCGAAGCGGGTTCGCTTCGGACATAAGCTGCGGCACGGGATCGGCTGCGACTGAAAGGAGCCCTGACTATGGAAAAATATATCACCGACCCCCGCACGGGTCTCGACTACGAGCTGGTGGGCGACCACTACCTGATCGCCGGGGACGACGACCCCGCCCTGGGCCTTTGGGGCCAGCGTCGCCTGGCCTACCTGAAGGACCACCGCCAATCTCTCTATTACACCCTGCTGCTTTCTGGCAAACTGGAGGAGCATTTGCACACTATCGATGCCGACGCCACCGACATGGCCCAGCGCCTGACCACCGAGCTTTCCACCGCCGAGGGCCTCACCGAAGCCCTCAAAGCCGCCGACCCCCTGGCCTGGGTCCAGGGCATAAACAGCATCCAGGCACGGGTGCGGGAGATCGTCTACGCCGAGCTGATCTACCAATAACCGCTTTCATGACCCAGCAGCTTGCCACTCGGCAGGCTGCTTTTTCATATTGTTTTTATTTCAGCTTGAAAGTATAATATTTGTAACGGTTTCATTTTCTTTCTCTTATATACCTTTTTTCGGTTTTACGCTGGATCATTTCTTTCGGATTCATTTCGGATATAGAGGAGGAAGTTGATTTTCTTTCCGCCGACTTCCGTTCCCCAAAAACAAAAATTATTTGATTTTGGGGAATGAAAAGGGTAGGCCAAAATGAAGTCGACTATGTTTTAGCCTAACTTTTTCGCACTGTCAACAGGAGCAACTGAAATGAAGTCGACACGCTATTTGCCTGGATTTAATTCGAAAAACAGCGGCAGATATTGGTCTGCATCCAAAATCTGCCGCAAAAATGCAAGTGAACACCCTTCTATCGCAAACGACTACTTGACGATCGTCAAGTTGAAGCTCTCGTTGAAAACTTGCATCACTTACGAGGCAAGTTCTCAAAGGAGATTGCCAGTTAAAGGCAAAGCAAGCTGTGGTATTGCGCACAAAATAAGTTATGAATCAGCCAGTGTATCAACGTGTATCATTTTTGGCATCATTCAAATGTTTTTGGAGCTGAGTCTGCAAACAAGCCGGGATTTTTCATCAGAAAATCTGCATTGGAGTAGACCAAATAAGGAAGAAACTCCCCTGTTATTCGGGGAAGTTTCTTCCGAGCTGAAGACGTATCGGCGTTTCAGCCTAACCTGTTCTTATTTGAGATATCGATTCATCCAACTGTGTATTTCTTCCATCCTGGCAAGGCGGTGAACGGGAAGCCCTGTCCTTGCGAATGTGTGTCCTTCACGCTTGAAATAACACAATCTCGCGTCGGTGCCAGCTAGCTTGATCGCCGTATACATCTCAAAACCCTGATCCTGCCAACAGACGTTGTCCTCGTTCGCATGGATGAACAACGTCGGCGTTTTTACGAGCGGCGCGTACTTGAGGGGAGATTTGTCCCAAAGGAACATGTGATCTTCCTTGGAAGTGGTCTTCAGAAAGTTCCTGACCCAGTACCAGCCGATGCCAGCCGTCGCGTACTCCAGCGAAGTCCAGTCGGAAATACCCTCCGATGTGCAGGCGGCGGCAAAGCGATCCGTATGACCTATGATCCAGTTCGTCATGAATCCCCCGTAACTGGCACCGAGGACCCCCATACGATTTTCATCGATAGCGGGATATTTCTCAAGCGAAACATCAACGAACTGCATGATATCATTATAATCTACCACGCCCATCTTTTCGCCCCAGCAATCGGCAAAATCATCGCCGTTACCCTCGCCGCCGCGAGGATTGCAATACATGACGAAATACCCATCGTTTGTCCACATCTGGTGTTCATGGAAGAAGCCCTCGCCGTAAACGCTGCGGGGACCGCCGTGAATGTCAAGGATGGCAGGGTATTTTTTCCCCGGTTCATATCCGATCGGTTTCATGACCCAGCCCTCGATCTCATATCCATCGGCATCGGAAAAAGTCAGTCTTTCAGGCGTGGAAAGCAAATACTCTTTCTGCACGTGTTCATTGAGATCCGTAAGACGGACTCCGTTTTCATAGATTTCAGAAAGCCGCATTCCATACAGGCCCATATATGCGATATTGTCGCCGTGAACATCGAAGGAGCCGCAGCTGCCGTAGGGCGTGAGGTCTTCCGACCAGACGCCATCGGGCCCAAAATACCGAAGATAGGTCGAATGTTGTCTCGTATTGGTGAAGTAAAGTCTGTTGCCTATCGCTTTCATGGCACCCTCGCCAGACCAGGCATCGGAAGTTTCCACGCGATATGCGACATTACTGCCTTGATTGGGGAACAGCTTTTCCATGTGTAAGGTCTCCAAGTCGATGACCCACGCGTCGGGGCTTTGCATGATGCCGTATTTCTCCCCTTTTGAGCCGAGAACAAGGACTTTTCCGTTCCACAAGCGACCCGTCACCTCGCAGTTGCGGCACATGAGCTCCGAGCGATCCATGATTTTCATATAATCGCCGGTGATAGAAGCGTCATTTCCCGCCGCAAACTTAAAACTATAGAAAGACACGCTTTCTTCCTTGACGCCGGATGGATTATAGGCGCAGGAACCGAAGAGCATGGTATCCTCGTTCGTGTCGATAAAGGTAACGTGCTCGAGTGGATCGCTGATCAGGCGCACCTCGCCGGTTCCGACATCCGCGATATATGCGCCGTTGCGTTTTCCTGACTGCACGCCTTTGTTGTTCTTGAACGTCGGTATCTCATCGAAGGCAAGGTAAATCTTTTGACGGTCTTCTATGGGCGTGAGATACGGATCTGTATCTTTCAAAACGGTACGCTCCGCCATGAAAGCGATACGATTTCCAGACATTACCTGAAGATTGCTTATCCCATTCCCCTCGAGTTCGCAGACAAACCTACTCGCAGGGAACTCTTCTGCCTCAGCGGGGTCGAGCGCATAGAGGCAGAGGTTTCCTGTCTTCCCTTTTATATCTCCGGGAACATAAATAATGCCTCCGTCCTGCGTCCAAGTATAGCAGGTAACGTTGCCCTTGTCGGTAAGGCGGTAGGTTTTCTTGTCCTCACGGATCAAATACAGATCCGTCAGGTTGCGGTTATACTCATAATCCGTGGTGCGGACGAGAAAGGAGATCTGTTTTCCGTCTGGCGAATAGGAAACGCTGCTCAAAAATCTGAAGGTAAAAAATGTTTTCTCGGTTATTTTTTTCATGGGTCCTCTCCTTGAATGAAGCCTAGCTGGCTAAGGAAAATACGGCGCACACGGCGTTCGCTTAGAAAAAAACGCTGAGCGTGCCGCGAAATGATTACGGCACGCACAGCGCAATACCGTTCAGGTTAATCAGAGAACCAGTTTGCCGGAGAGGTCATGCTCGAAGATCTGCATGGCCTGCATGGGCAGCACAGTACCTACGCCGGCTTCTTCACATTTTTTGAACATGGTGTAGGCAAGCATGATATCAATGTAAGAAAGACCGACAGCATCGAAATAGATGTACTCCTTGTCATTCTCGCGACCGCACTTCCTGCCGGCAACGATATCAACGAGATCCGCATGGATGCGGTCGTCGGTGATAAGGCCCTCCTTGAAGCAACGGGAAACAGTCTGGGTGCGGTGCTTGACGACGTGCCAGGAATCACAGACAATTTTGTCGGCTTGGAGCACGTTTTCATACTCATCTTCCCAGCCGCCGATGTGGCTGTAGAATACTCCTGCGTTCCTGTCGATCCAAGCTGCCTTCAGAAGGGGGGCTTGGCAACTGACGGCGGTAACGGCAATATCGGACTCGCGGATAGACTTTTCGAGATTTGTGTTGCAAGCGATGAACTTCATGTCAGGGAACAGCGGCTTCAGGTTCTCGATAAAAGCTGTTTCCTCTTCCGCGTACTTTGCCGCCACCTTACAGACCTTCAAGGACGGACGGACGGACTTCATGCCAATGAGATGCATTTTGGCCTGCTCGCCGGCACCGATGAAACCAATGGTCTCTGCGTCTTTTTTGGCAAGATACTTGGCGGCGGTGGCACCGATGCAGGCGACGCGGATGTTGGAGCAAAGAGTGCCATCCATGACACAGACGGGGTAGCCCTTCTCGATCTCGGAAAGAATGGTGATAGCGCTCAAGTTCTGCGTGCCGTATTTTCTCGGGTTGCCGGGGAACACGGAAACCCACTTGGTGCCGCAGATCTTTTCCTTGAGCAAGGTCGCCGGCAGACAGTTGATCCTGTCCTGGGTCTCCTCGTTGAAAATCTGAACGATCTTATCAGGGAAAAGGATTTCGCCGTTCTCGTATTTCACAAGACCATCTTCGGTGGCTTTCAAGCACATGGGCACGTTGAACGCACCGCCGTTGATAATGTCTTCCTGGGACAAATACCTAAATTTGATGCTATGATCTGCCATAATCAACCTCCTGTTATGCTATAGTTTTTGTGAGGACAGCTGGAATAAACACACTGGAATCGACCACTTCGGAGCAAACGACCGCATCCGGACAATCACGCCATTTTGGCGCTTTTACTCAAGAGGCTTGGCACACGCCACAAAATGATCGGGGGCGAGCTCCCTGAGTTCCGGAATGCCCCCTTTGCAGGCATCGGTCGCGTAAGGGCAACGCTTTGCGAAACGACATTCCTCGGGAAGGTTGATGGGGGAAACGACCTCGCCTTTCAGAACGATGCGCTTCTTCGGCGCGTCGATGTCAATGTTCGGGATTGCAGAAAGCAGCGCCTGCGTGTACGGATGCAACGGATGCCTGAAGAGCTCCCCAGCGGGGCCTTTTTCCACGAGGCTGCCGAGGTACATGACAGCGATTTCGTCGGAGAAATACCTGACGACGGAAAGATCGTGGGTAATGAACATATAGGTCAACCCTCTGTCTCTCTGCAGATCGTTCAACAGGTTCAGGATCTGCGCTTGAATGGAAACATCCAAAGCGGAAACGGGTTCATCGCATACGATGAACTTTGGGTTGACCGCAAGCGCGCGGGCAATGCCGATCCTCTGACGACGACCTCCGTCCAACTCATGTGGATATGTACCGTATAATCTTCTCGCGAGGCCGACGGTGTCCATGAGCTCATACACCATCTCTTCCTTTTCCTTCTTGGAAGAAGCGATATGATTGATATCGATGGGTTCACCGATGAGTTGGGCGATGTTATTGCGCGGGTCGAGCGAAGAGAAGGGGTCCTGGAAAATGATCTGCATATCGCGGCGCTTTTTGTTCATTTCGCGCTGGCTCAGTTTCAGGATGTCTTCGCCCTGGAATCTCACTTCGCCGCTGGTCGGTTCGATGAGCCTCAGGATGGATCGGCCCGTGGTGGATTTGCCGCATCCGGATTCACCGACGATGCCGAGTGTTTTCCCTTTGTCGATATCGAAGCTGACATTGTCAACAGCATGCAGCATACCGCGCGGCGTCTTAAAATATTTTTTTAGATTTCTGACTGCAAGTAACGTTTCAGACATTGTTCATGCTCCTTTGCAGTTTGAAGTCGGGTTCCTCATACCGGAGGCACTCCACCATATGTGTTTCACTGATCTGGATAGGTTGTGGACGGCGTTTCTTGCACTCTTCGGTGGCATACGGACATCTCGGAGAGAAATAACAGCCTTCAGGCAGAGCGGTCGGATCCGGCATGAGCCCGGGGATCGGGTGCAACCTGCTGTCGGGAGAATCGACATTGGGCAGTGAGTTGAACAGTCCCTCGGTGTACGGGTGTTTCGTACGTTTGAATACATCTCTCAAAGAACCGTACTCCACGATTCTGCCCGCATACATAACGGCAACCTCGTCGCAGGTCTCGGCCACGATGCCAAGATCATGGGTGATCATGATGGTGGAAGTGTCGTTTTTTTCGCGAAGTTCCTTCATCAGTTCCAATACCTGCGCCTGAATCGTAACGTCAAGCGCCGTGGTAGGTTCGTCAGCCAGCAAGATTTTCGGGTTGCAAGCAAGTGCCATAGCGATGACCACGCGCTGCTTCATGCCGCCTGAGAATTGATGGGGATATTCGTTCTTTCTGCCTGCGGGAATACCGACCATTTCAAGAAGGTCGCCTGCTTTCTTTTCCGCTTCTGCAGCAGTGAGAGTTTCATGCTGCATGAGACTTTCAACTATTTGCTCACCGACAGTGAATACGGGATCAAGTGCGGTCATTGGATCCTGAAATACCATAGCGATTTCATTACCGCGTATGGATTCCATTTCTTTCTCGCTCTTTCCGAGAATATCTTCCCCGTTGATCTTGATTTCGCCGCTCTTGATAAATCCAGGAGGATAGGGAATCAAGCGGAGAAGTGCAAGTGCAGTAGTCGTTTTGCCCGCGCCAGTTTCGCCGACAAGACCAAGCGTATGCCTGGGCTCAAGATTCAGGCTGATTCCGTTGACAGCCTCTACGAGGCCTGCCTCAGTATCAAACTGAACGACCAGATCTTTAACTTCCAATACATACTTTTTTTCTTCCATGGCCTTTCTCCTTATCTCTTAAGCTTCGGATCCATGGCGTCACGGAGAGCATCGCCGATAAGGTTGATGGAAAGCACCGTAACGATGATTGCAAGACCCGGGAAAAGGGTCATATAGCTATAGTCTCTGATAAAGGAACGACCATCGGAAAGCATGGCGCCCCATTCAGGCTGAGGGATAGGAACACCCATGCCGAGGAAGGAAAGCGAAGAAGCCGTAATGATTGCAGAGCCGACCCTCATGGTGGCCTGCACTACGACAGGCGCCATAGAGTTCTGGAGAATATGTTTGAAAAGGATCCGCGTCTTGGAGGAGCCAACCGCTCTTGCTGCTTCGATGAATTCCATGTCGCGGACCGTCAGAACCGACGCTCTCGCCACTCGAGCGAACGCTGGAACGGAAATAAGGCCGACAGAAACCATCAGAACCCATGTGCTCGCACCGAATGCGGTGGAAATACATATCGCCATCAGCAACTGAGGGATGGAAGCGAATACATCGCAGCCACGCATGATGATGTTTTCGATTATGCCGCCATTATAACCTGCAATCATGCCGAGCACACCGCCGACGGCAAGCGCGATCAGCACCGATACGACACCGACAGCAAGCGAATACCGTGCTCCGAAGATGACGCGCTTAAAAATATCGCGTCCATACTGATCGGTTCCGAATGGATGTCCCTTGCAGGGTGCGAGCAGTCTTTCTTTAACGTTCAGTTTGACGATAGACTTATAATCAATGGTGAAATAGCCAACGATGGCAGCAATGATGATGATGCTAAGCACAATAAGGCCGACCACGGCGCCCTTATTGCGGATGAAATAATGCCAGATTTCACCTGCGGCACTTCTATGCCTAATGACGCGGAGCGGCACATTTTTTTTATTCCTCTTCATAGTTGTCACCTCGCATAACGCGCCTTGATTCTCGGATCAACGAAGGCATAAATGATATCCACAATAACCATGACCAGGGACGAGAGCAGCGTAGTCATAATTATTGCGCCGCAGACCATTTCTGTATCACGATAATTAACGGAATCAACGATCAGACGACCGACGCCGTTGAATGAAAATACCGATTCAGTCAACACTGCGCCACCCAGCGAAGCGCCGACCTGATTACCAATAACGGTGATGATCGGGATCAAAGCGTTCTTTAATCCATGCTTGTTGATGACGATTCTTTGGGGAACGCCCTTCGCCCTGACTGTGCGTAGATAATCCTGACGGATAATCTCGAGCATGGAGGAACGGGTCGTTCTCATGGTAAGAGCAGCCTCGCCGGTACCCAGCGTGATAGCCGGCAGTATCAGTGCCTTGAACGAGCCGTCATCGATGGAGGGGAAAATTTTCAGTCTGAGGGAAAATGCTATGATCAGCAGCAGACCAAGCCAGAAGGTAGGCATAGAAATACCGAGCAGACCGAGAATCGTTGAACCGGTATCATGCCATGTGTTCTGATGGGTCGCTGCAACGATTCCGAGCGGAATAGCGATCAGAATGGCGAGCAAATTGCCGGTGATCGTCAACTTCAGTGTCTGGGGCAGACGCTGCATATAGGTCTTGAAAACATCCTGTTTCGTAACGGCGGAAACACCCATGTTTCCCGTGAAGAGGCCCGCCATATATCTGACGTAACGGACAAGAAGCGGATCGTTCAACCCCAGTTCTTCACGCATCTGGTACTTGACTTCTTCCGAAATCTCTACGCCGGCAGTTACGTCAACAACATCGCCCGGGGCAAGGTCAACAACAAAGAAAATAATAAATGACACACAGATCATTATTGGGATAAGCAATAACAATCTCTTGATGATATACCGTATCATCTTTTTTCTCCTTTCCTTACTAACGCGCGGGAGCAACTTATGAAGAGCCGCTCCCGCGCTTGCTGTCACATGAACAGAACAGGAGTTTTATTTGACGATGTAGAGGTTGCGATACTGATGGATGGTGCCAAAAGGCTTAGTGAATCCTTGGACTTCCTTCTTGGTGGCCACATTCAGACGCTCGATAGCGATAGGTACCCAAACACACTCCTCCATAAGGTAAGCTTCGAGTTCGGAATAAGCTTCCTTTCTGACCTCCTTGTCGGTTGAGAATGCCTTGTCGATAAGAGCGTCGACGACAGGATCCGAGATGTTGCAACGGTTGGTCGCAGCGCCAGTGTAGAAGACGGTTCTCATAGCCTTGTCAGGACCAGTGGCATAGCCGCCCCAGCCGTCAACGGCGAGAGGATACGTGCCGCCAGGAGCAACGCCCACAGCGAAGGTGGCGCTTTCCTGAGCCTCGACCTTGCAATTGATGCCGATAGCAGCGAGCTGGGCCTGAACAGCGGTAGCAACAGCCTTCTGCGTGTTGCCGGTCGTGCAGTAAATGGTGGTGTCAAAGCCATTGGGATAGCCGGCTTCGGCTAACAGTTCAAGAGCCTTCTCCTCATCATAGTCGTAGAACGCCACGTTACCATCGTAAAACTCATTGTCAGGATGCATAACGTTGGTGGCGAGGGTCGCATTGCCCTCATACACCATGGCGATAACATCCTCACGGCAGATGGCGGAAGATATGGCCTGACGAACGAGCTTGTTGTTGAAGGGTTCGACATTAACGTTGATCCAGACATAGCGGAGGTTGGTGCCGTTGACCTGATACAGGGTCAGGTTGGGATCTTCGGCAACATAGTGCATATCGGTGGCAGGAGGCTCGAGGCAGACATCGATCTCACCGGTCTGCAGAGCAATCAGACGGGCAGAACCCTCGGCAATGTACCTGATGACGATGTTCTTGGTCTTGGGAAGCTCACCCCAGTAAGCATCGTTACGGGTGAAGCTGAAATGGGAGCCCTGAATGTACTCGACGCACTTGTAGGGGCCAGAACCGATGAGAACAGCCTCGGACACATCCTTGGTGTCAAAAGCGTCCTTGCTGAAAATAGCGAGATTGATGTCGCACAGCTTGTAGATGATGTCAGGGTCAGGCTGGGACAGGAAGAGAGTAACATCATACTCATCGTTGATGACCATTTCCTTCATGGCCTTCAGGTTGGCACCGGAGTTGGCCTGCTGAACGCCGCGATCAAAGGAGAACTTGACATCCTCGGCGGTCATCGGAGTGCCGTCATGAAAAACAACATCCTTGCGCAGTTTGAAGTTCCACTCAGTTTCAGAAACAACGTTCCATTCCTCGGCTAGGCAAGGACCGACTTCGCCAGTCTCAGTGTCGTAGTGCAGCAGCGTGTCAAAAATAAGCGTTGCATTTGCACGATCGACGACACTCGCGGTATTCTGAATGTCGCGATTTTGGGAATCAGCGTTTGTACCAATGGTAATGGTTTCCTGATATTCCTCTGCATGAGCGAAGGCAATGCAGGAGAACAGCATTACGAGGCACAGAATGAGTGACAGAGTTTTTTTCATGGTTTCTCCTCCTTTTTGTCAATTGTGTAAGTTATAAAAAACTCCATTAAAGGTAGTAGCAAAATCCGTGCCAAAATCGATATCATTGTCTTAATCACACAAACAAAAGATATTTGGCATGGCTCACATCCAAATAATTGCCTCTACATTTCCTTGCATATGCAATAATTGCCTGCAAAAATTGCAGGCATCCTGTTTATGGTTCTATTCTGTTCTTTTACTCTATTCCATATGTATGCATTTTGTAATGAAGGGTTCTAATGGAAATGCCGAGTTGCGAAGCAGTAATATCTCGTCTACCATTGTTTCTCTCCAACGCGAAGATGATGGCCTTTTTCTCCAAATCGGAAAAAGTTTTCCCCACAAAAAAATCTTTTTCGCGCATCTTTCCTTCATCCACCTTTTCGCTTGTCATGTCTCCTGGCAAATCAGAGACTTCTATTCTTCTTCCCTGTTCCAGTATCATGGCATGTTCGATGATATTGGAAAGTTGGCGCACATTTCCGGGATACTCATATCCCTGCAATTTCTCCATCGCCTCAGAAGAAATGCTGTCGATGCTCTTATTCATCTCGGCGTTATACTTTTTTATGAAGTACTCGCACAGATCCGGAATATCCTCTTTTCTTTTCCGAAGCGGGGGCATGGTAAGGGTGAATACGTTTAGACGATAGTACAGATCCTCTCTAAAGCGCCCCGCCTCCACCAATTCCTTCAAATTCTTATTGGTCGCGGCAATGATCCGGATATTGACTTTGACCGGGATGTCTCCTCCGATGGGCGTGAATTCCTTGTACTGGATGGCGCGGAGGATCTTTCCCTGCAGGCTCAGCGGCATATCCCCAATTTCATCGAGGAATACGGTGCCACCATCCGCAATTTCGAATTTGCCTTTCTGCTCTTTAACGGCCCCGGTGAATGAACCTTTCTTATGGCCGAAAAACTCATCCTCCAAAAGATTCTCGGGAATGGCGGCACAGTTGATGGTAACGAACCTTTCTTTTGCACGAAGACCGCCGAAATGGATGGCTCTGGCTGCTAATTCCTTTCCCGTTCCGCTTTCTCCGTATATGGTGACATTGCTGCTAACGTTTTTGACTTGGTCGATGAGATGGTATATTTCCTTCATTATGGCGCTGTCACCGATGATCTCCCGATACCGCCGCTCTTGCTGTAATTCGCCTGAGAGATATTTCACTTCATCACTCAATTTCCTGTTTTCAAGCGCCTGAGCGATACGTGCTTTCAACTCGTCCACCTCAATGGGTTTCGTGAGATAAGTGAAAGCTCCGAGGGACATTGCTTCCACGGATGATTTGATGCTTCCGTATGCCGTTATCATGATGACAATGGTATCTTCGCTGATAGACTTGATATCTTTCAGCACGGTGAGGCCATTGCTCGGACCGAACACAAGATCCAGAAGCACCACGTCAATAATATTGTTCCTCACGGCGTTCAGACAGTCAGCTGCCGTGTTTGCAATGGATATCTCATACTCTTTTTTAAGGGCGAGAGACAGGAGCACACATTCCGCCTGTTCGTCATCTGCAATCAGGATCCTCTTTTTCATGGTCATCTTCCTTTCTGAAAACCAGCGTTATTTCTGTGAATTCGCCCTTTTTGCTCTCAATGGACATTTTCCCGCCGTTTTCCGTCAGATACTGGTTCACGATGGTCAATCCGAGCCCCGTTCCCGTCTGTTTGGTAGTGAAAAAAGGTTCGAGGCATTTTCTGAGTTCCCTGTCGTCCATGCCCTCGCCTTCATCGCGGATTCGGATGGAAACAGTCTCGCCGTCATCACTGTCCGAAAGCATCAGTGTAAGAGACGCGTTTGTTCCCTCGATCTTCTTCTCCATTGACTCGATGCCATTGAGGATAATGTTGATGATACTCTGCTTGATCCTGTCACGGTCGGCAAAGATAAACATTCCGGGCACTGTATCGATGCGGATGCGTATGGGATACTTCTTCGCCTCTATTTTAGCTGGGTACAAACATTCTTCAAGTAGTGCCGAAATGTCGAAACGCTCCGGGGATCCCTTGTAGGGGCGGGCGTATTGAATTAGGCTGTCTATAAGCTGGCTGATTCTTTCAACCTCGCCCGGGACATACGTTGCAAAGGCTTCTTTCACCTCTGCATCATCTGGATTCTCGTGCATGAGATATGCGGACGTTTTAATGCTGGCGAGCGGATTGCGGACTTCATGGGCGATGCCTGCGATGAGACGGTTCAGGTACCTGTTTTTCTCTTTTTCAAACAGGGCACGCTTTTCTTTTTCCTCTGCCGTGATGTCCTCCGCGACGATGAGCAAGGCGCCCTTGTTCACTGCGCTTCCTTCGGCAATGTAGCAACGATACTTCCGTTTCTCTCCGCCGCGTTCCACGTTAACGATTTCCGGGATGGTCCCGCCCCTTTCTGCCCACGTCCCACTTTTCAGGCGTGTGTAAACCTCATTCCAGAACGGGATGACCGAGATGTCCTCACCTACGGGATCTCCCACCATTTGCAGCCCTTCTCCCGCAAGGCGCAACGCAGCATTATTGATGAGCGTGACATGCTCATCAGCATCAATGATAAGCATACCGCTCCGCGAACGCTCTATCATTTCCTTTCTGAGGCGGTTCTCGTTAGCAAGCGTTCGCATCTCCTTATCAAGCGCGAGATTGGCGGTTTCCAGTTCCTGTGTTTTCTCGGCCACCTTTCTTTTTAATAAGCTCATTAGCTGGAACGAAATAACAAACGCAAGGCCTGTGACCGCCGCAACACCTGCGGTGATCCATAGCAGCGTTCTTATCCAGGCGGCGTCCTCTCCTTCCGTCATTATCCATTTTTTGACAAATTTCTCATAGGCGCCACTCGTATGGAGTTTAATGACCCCTGAATCAAGCTGTTGCCGAAGCGAATAGTCGTTAGAGCGCAATAGAAGCACATAGTTTGCTGTGCCGATATCCCTGCGGACGATTTCACATTTGTCACGGAAATCCTTTTCTCTTGCGAGATATTTATAGCAGTCCTCTATCATCAGGGCTGCATCCGCCTCGCCGTTGGTGACCGCCTCGAGAAGACGGAATTGATTTCCCTTGAGGATGAATGTCCTCGTTTTCAACATCGCTTGGACGTTTGTAGACGCAGTGCCGTATTCGTATACGAAGGAAGCGCCTGCAGGGATGTTTCCATCCGCATATAGGTTTTCACTGCCCTTTGCTGTGACAAGGCATAGAGAGGATGTCATTAAGGTCGAAGTCGACACAAACTCCGAGGTGCCGATCGGCGCTATCGTACCGAGAACAACACGAACTTCGCCGTTCGTCAACGCTTCGTGGCATGCCGAATAGCCGGGGTACCCACAATACTCTATTTCAAGACCGTTGTATTCCCCGATACGGTTCATGAAATCAACGAAAAGGCCCTTCGGAACGCCGTCCTCGTCCGTAAACGCATACGGCGCAGCGTTTTCATTGTATGCGACTTTTATTACTTTGTTTTCACCCGCAGCAGTGCGCAAAAAACAGACGAAAACGCAGACAAGAATACCCTGTGCCAGAAGAAAGCGGGCTATGCGTCGACACTTCAAGACCGTATCACCCTCTTTCTTTCTCTCTGTTTTTCCTGTTAGATGCGCAGGGGATATTCATACTCGTCCTGTATTTTGTCACTGTCCTGCGTGCCGCAGGGATCCCATATTGGGCAAGGAGAGAAGCTATCTTCCGATCACTCAAAGGCTTCGTTTTGTCTTCTTGGGCAATGGTTTCCCGGAGCATCTTCCTAAACTCGTTTGCACAAAACGTATTCTGTCCACGTATCACGGGCAGGGAAAACAAATTCCTGACGGATAGGACTCCTTTTGGCGTCTCCACATACTTTCCCCGGACGGCGCGGCTGACTGTGGAAATGCTCATTCCGAGTTTGCCCGCGGTCTCCGACATGGAGATGGGGAGAAGCGCTCCATCGTTCAAGACATAATCCATCTGTGACAGCAGTATAAATTCCACAACCGTAAGCACCGTTTTCCGCCTGAACTCTATGCCGTTCATCACGTGATCGAGATGCCTTCTGCGCTCCCGGATGTATTGCATATCCTCAGGTGACAGATCGGTCTTATCGAGGCAGTCGTAATCCATGCTTTTACGGAGCACCCCCATCCAATAGTCGTTCATGGCGAGTGAGCATCCCTGCCCATCGCACTTAAAAATCATGTCAGGAACGACAGCAGGTTCCGGCAAGCCCACAAGGCCATTCAACGGCTTCGGATTTAGGGAACGGATTTTAGAAAAAGCGGCCCTGACCTCGTTTTCGGTCACACCGAGCAGGCGTGCCAGTTTTCCCGTGCGATTCGAAGCCATATCCTCAAGATAGCTGGAGACAATCCTGACTTCCGGCGCATCCTCCCCGCTTCCAGCCGCCATAAGCTGTAAACGCAAACATTCTATCAGATCGCGTGCACCAACTCCGGGCGGGTCGAGGGACTGGATCAGGCTGATCGTTTCATCTACAGCGTCTCTTTCGGCGCCGGTCATTCGGCAGAGTTCTTCGCGTTCATACCGGAGATAGCCATCCTCGTCCATATATCCCACCAATGTTTTAGCAAGGCCCCATGCCTGGTCCGTCATTTCCGCGGCGGGCAACTGTTCTCCGAGGATGTCCCAGACACTGGCTGTCTGGGATGCCGTGTCCTCCGGCTCCGAGCCTGAAATACTGCTTCGGTAAGCCATCGCGCGCGCCCCTTCATCGCGTTTTTCGATCCGTCCCGTGCTGCCATGCTCCCCTTCCTGGGGGTATTCCATCTCGGCAAACGGATTCGAAAGGACTTCCTCCTCCATATAGGCCTGAAGCTCTGCATTCGAGTATCCGAGCAGCATCAGCGCCGTCGCTTGCTTCTCAGAAATAGTCTGAACATGTGAAGTTGTCAGCCGAATATCAGAATTCACTTTACCTCTTAATTGAAAAATGGGATTTTTATTAGTGTACCATCCCACCCCGCGAAAATCAATTGCACAATTCTAAAACGAATTACCGGGAAAGCTTCTTTCGGGCTGAAAACGTATCGGTCGGCCGGACTTGGAGAAGATAATAGTATGCGGCGGATGAGAGGAAAGGCAAAACAGACACTTTTGGTGTCTGTTTCGCAGCATCAGGAGGATAACAAGGAATAAGAAAAATGTGTGTTGCTTTGATTCGGCGGTATAAGAAGCGGTCGCTCACAGCACCAGCTTTCCTGTCAGATCATGCTCAAAGATCTGGACCTCCTGCATGGGAAGCATGGTTCCCACGCCGGCCTCTTCGCACTTTTTGAACATGGTATAGGCCAGCATGATGTCGATGTAGGAGAGGCCAACAGCGTTAAAGTAGATGTATTCTCTGTCGTTTTCCCGTCCGCATTTGCGGCCCGCGATGATATCCACCAGATCCGCGTGGATGTTGGCGTCGGTGATGAGCCCCTCCTTGAAACAGCGGGACACCGTCTGCGTCCGGTGCTTGACCACGTGCCAAGAGTCGCAGACGATCTTATCCGCCTGTAGGACGTTCTTATACTCATCCTCCCATCCGCCAATATGGCTGTAAAAGATGCCTGCGCTCCTGTCGATCCAGGAAGCTTTCAGAAGCGGCGCCTGACAGCTGACAGCGGTGACCGCGATATCTGATTCCCGAATGGCTTTTTCCAGATTTGTGTCACAGGCGATAAATGTCATATCGGGGAACAGGGGCTGGAGGTTTTCGATGAACGCTGCCTCTTCATAGGCATATTTGGCGGCGACCTTGCAGACCTTCAACGACGGACGGACCGATTTCATGCCGATCAGGTGCATCTTCGCCTGTTCGCCGGCGCCGATGAACCCGATCGTTTCCGCGTTCTGTCTCGCCAGATACTTGGCGGCCGTCGCGCCTATGCACGCCACGCGGATGTTGGAACACAGCGTTCCGTCCATCACGCACACAGGATACCCCTTTTCGATCTCGGACAGTATCGTGACGGCGCTCAGGTTCTGGGTTCCGAACTTTCTGGGGTTCCCGGGAAAGACAGAGACCCATTTCGTGCCGCAGATCTTCTCCGAAAGAAGAGTAGCAGGCAGGCAATTGATGCGGTCCTGCGTTTCTTCATTAAAGATCTGAACGATCTTATCGGGGAACAGGATCTCCTTGTTTTCATATTTCAAAAGGCCCTGCTCCGTGGCGTTGAGACACATGGGCATATTGAATGCGCCGCCGTTGATCAAGTCTTCCTGAGAGAGATACCTAAATTGGATCGTGTGATTTCCCATAGTTGCTTCTCCTATTTACGCATTGTCACGTGTTGCGCTCCGGTCGGAGTGGTATTGCATATCGTTTTGTTCGGTTCAAAGAGTCAGCTGATCCGCTGTGCAGAATCCGTCCGGCGCTTCCTCATCCCTTTTCACCGGCCAATTTCCCCAAAAGAGCCAGATTCAACAGAACACAGGGCTCGATGCTGCTGATATCCAGGCATTCCTGCGGGCTGTGTCCGAACTGTCCCCTGGGTCCCATACCGTCTATGACGCGAGGACAGACCTGGGCAAAGCTGTTGGCATCGGACAGTCCTCCGCGTCGGGACCAGTGGAAATCCTGTCCAAGTTCCCCAGCCAGACGCCGGATCTCCTCCGCAAACTGAACGGTCTCTTTCGAGGGGACCCAGGCAGGTTTGAAATCTTCCGCCAGCAGCATCGCCCGCGCACCTTTCACAAAAGGCGTTTTCAGAGCCTTTTCCACCGCCTCACGGACTCGATCCGTTTCCGCCTGTTCCCGAAATCGTATTTCACATTCCAGTCGCGCCCTTTCGGCCACCACATTCTGCGCTGCACCGCCCGAAACCGGGGCGATATTCACCGTTGTGCCCTTTTCCGCGTTTTTGAGGGAAGCCAGCATCAATATCCAATGGGCCATCTCCTCCACGGCAGAAGCGTTTTCCCGCTCAAAGATGAAGCCCGCATGGGCCGGGATCCCGAAAAACTCCACGGCGAAGGCCCATTTTCCATTGCGCTCGATGCAGGCATCCCCGCTCAACATACAGGCTTCCGTAACCAAGATGCGATCCGCTTTGGCCCCGACCTCCAACAGCGTTTTCAGAGAATACCGGCTGCTTATCTCCTCGTCGGGCGTCAGCAGCATACCGATGCTCAGTCGATCCGAAAACTCTTTCGGCAAGAGCTTGGCGGTGTACAGCATGCCGAGATCGCCCTGCTTCATATCCGCGACGCCGGGGCCGTACGCATAGCCGTTCCGGATGGAAAAGGGCCTTTCCCGGGCCGTGCCAGGCGGAAAAACCGTATCCATATGCCCGCAGAACAGGATATCGTAGTGTTCCGGGGTTTTGTTGCAGATTTCCAAAAGAGGACCGGCTTTTTCGTCCACCTGTGTTTCCCAAACGTGCCAGCCCAGCCCCTCGAATTCCCGGCGAAAGAAGGCTGCTACGGCCGCTACGCCTTCCGGGTCCTCCGAAAAGCTGTCCATATTGACGATCGTTTCCAGATCCCTCACGTAATCAACCAGGGGAAAAGTCTGGTTTTCCCACGCCCTCATTACAGGACCACCTCGCCGATGCCACCACGTATCACGATCTTTGTGCCGTATGGCTGGGAGATCTCCTGTAAAAACTCCAGTGCGCCGCAGTCCGGGGCGAAGCGAGGCCACCCACAGCTGCGCGCCGGCGATCCGCATCCCAGTTCGACAGGCATGAAACGCAGTTCCTTCAACTTTCCGTCCTCCATTTCCCAGTAGGGGATCACCGCCTGCATCATACGAGGATCGTTATGGAGCCCCCGCGTTTCGTTGGCGGTGACCGCTCTATACAGCGCCGCCATGTTTGCCGAAGGATCCAGGCCGTACTTCTCAAACTGCTGCCTGGGCGAACGAGGCAGATTCAAATTCATCAGGATAAAGTTGCCCAGAGAATAGAAGATCGGCTTGCCCTGATAGATCTCCACCGGTCGAAGCAGATGGGGTCCATGACCGATCACGGCGTCCGCGCCGGCGTCGATGACCGCATGGGCAAATTCCCGAAGGTACATATCCGGCGTTTCCTTCTTCTCGCCCTCCAGATCGTGGGAGTGAAGGGAAACGATCACATAGTCCGCCAGATAGCGCGCATCCTCGATGGCGTCCTTCACGCGGGCAAAGTCCCTCTGATCCATGCGCGTGATCCGACAGGGCGTTTCATCCTCAAAGAAGGATAATCCCCCGAACCAGAACTCCTTATCCCGTAGGGCAGGCGAGAAGCCTTCTTTCCGGCTGATGTTTTTGGCTCCGTTCATGCCGGTCTGCTCCGCAATCTCACGCAGGACCTGCATCTGTTCCGCCGTAATATGATACTCCGTCTGATACCGCAGCCCGTTGAGGCCGGGGCGACCCATCATGTTTTTGGTCTGCTCCCCTGCCATCTCATATTCCCTGTACACCGTCGCCGCCCCGATCAAGGCGTACCGTCCGCTGGGCAGATCCAGATACACGGGCTGGGCCGCTTCCGCCAGATTCCGGCCGCTGCCCGCATGCGCCAACCCGGCCTCATCCAGATACGCCAGCGTCCTGACCGCTCCGTCCTGCGTAAAATCCATGGTATGGTTATTGCCGGTATTGAGCGCGTTCAACCCAAAGGCTTTGATGATATCCAACGTTTCGGGCGCGGCGCAAAGATAGCCGCCGCCGCCAATCTCTGTGGGCGGGCACTCATAGCGATGGATGGTCGTTTCCAGATTCCCAAAGCGAAAATCTCCGGTGCCTATAAAATCCCGCACCGCCGCAAAGCCTTCATATCCTTCTTCTCCGCGGGGCATCATCCTCTGCAGGATCATATCCCCCACAGCAGTGCATTTCATGTTTGCCATGTCTTTCCCCCTTGCAGCCCTCATTCGAGCCGGATCGCACAAAACTATTTCGTCGTATCATTCACCAGGTGACAAGCCACATAATGCCCGGGGCTTACCTCTTTCAGGCAGGGTTCCCTGCCGGTGCATGCCTCGCACGTCATGCGGCAGCGCTTGCGGAACCGGCACTCATCCGGAGGATCGATGGGCGAGGATATCTCGCCCCGCAAGCGGATCCTCTGCCGCTTTTCCTTCTGTATCTCTGGAATCGGCACCGCCGAGAGCAGGGCCTGGGTATAGGGATGCAGCGGGTTTTCAAACAGTTCCTCGACCGGAGCCAGTTCCACCAGCCTTCCCAGATACATGACCGCGATCCGATCGGCCAGATGGTTCACCACCGACATATCGTGGGTGATAAAGATATAGGACAGCTCCAGCTCCCGCTGTAGGCGACGCATCAAGTTGATGATCTGCGCCTGGATCGAAACATCGAGGGCCGACACCGGCTCGTCGCAGACAACGAACTTCGGCCGCGTGGCCAATGCCCGCGCGACGCCGACGCGTTGCCGCCGTCCGCCATCAAGCTCATGGGGATACGTGTTGACGAGACGCTCCGCCAAGCCTACGCGCTTCATTATTTCATTGACCCTCTGCTCGATCTCCTGCTTTCCGGAGCAGATCTTATGCGTTTTCAACGGCTCCGCAATGATTTGACTGACCGTTTTGCGAGGATCCAGGGAAGAATACGGATCCTGAAAAATGATCTGCATATCCTTACGCATCCGCCGCATTTCCTCTTTGGAAAGCTTGCTGATATCGATTCCGTCATATATCACGGAACCGGAGGTCGGTTCGATCAGCCGAAGGATTGCTCTTCCCAGCGTCGATTTCCCGCAGCCGGATTCTCCCACCACCCCCAGAGTTTCCCCTTTCTTCAGGGTGAAGGAGACGCCGTCGACAGCGTGGAGCATACCGCTGCGTGTTTTGAAATAGCGGGAAAGATCTTTAACTTCCAGGATCGTCTCGCTCATTCCCTGTCCCTCCTTTCCAGGTGGAACCCCTCCCGTTCGTATGCCAGACACGCGACGAAGTGTGTCTCGTCACAGGCTTTCAACTCTGGTCTCGTCTGTACGCATGCCTCCGTGGCATAGCGGCATCGTGGAGCGAATGCACAACCGGCAGGCAACTTGGTTGGGTCGGGAAGCATTCCCGGGATCGGCGAGAGCTCAGCCCGTCGATTCTTGATGTTCGGCAGAGAATTGAACAGACCTTCTGTATACGGGTGCCTCGTGTGGTTGAAAACGTCGACGAGCGTGCCTATCTCCACGATCCGCCCGGCATACATGACAGCTACCTCTTCGCACATCTCCGCCACGATCCCCAGATCGTGGGTGATCAGCAACAGGGAGGTCTCCTCTTTTTCCCTCAGTTCACTGATCAGATCCAAGACCTGCGCCTGGATCGTCACGTCCAGAGCGGTCGTCGGTTCATCCGCTATCAGGAGCTTTGGATGGCAGGCCAAAGCCATGGCGATTATCACGCGCTGCTTCATCCCACCGGAGAGCTGATGCGGATAGTTTTTGGCCCGCTCCTGGCCGATCCCCACCTGTTCCAGCATCTGACAGGCTCGTTCCCAGGCCTCTGTATGGGGTATATCTTCATGCAGCAGAATGGATTCCGCGATCTGATCCCCGATGGTAAAAGCCGGATTCAGCGCCGTCATCGGGTCCTGGAACATCATGGAGACCTCTTTGCCCCGGATATGGCTCAGCTCCCTTTCCGACATGGAAAGCACATTTCGGCCTTCCAGCAGGATCTCCCCTTCGATCTTGCCGGGCGGACACTGCACCAAATTCAGGGCGGCAAGGGCCGTCGTTGTTTTGCCGGCACCCGTTTCTCCCACCAGTCCGATGCAGCCCTTCCGTTTCAGACGCATGTTGACCCCGTTGACCGCTTCGACTGTCCCATCCTCCAGAACGAAGCGAACGGTAAGATCCCGTATGTCGAGAATGATATCCTGTTGATCCAACATACTCATCCTCCGTTATTTCTTTAGTTTTGGGTCCATGGCATCCCGAAGACCGTCGCCGATCAGATTGAAGCCCAGCACGGTGATCATGATCGCCAACCCGGGAAACACCGTCATATAGCTGAAGCCTCGAATGAAAGCTCGCCCGCTGGACAGCATGGCGCCCCATTCCGGCGCTGGTGGTGACACGCCGAGACCCAGAAAGCTCAAAGACGCAATCCCGATGATCGCACTGCCGGTACGCAGCGTGGACTGGACCATAATCGGGGAAAGAGCGTTTGGCAGCACATGTTCAAGAATGATCTTCAGATCCTTCACACCTGTGGCTCTGGCTGCCTCAATGTATTCCTGATTCCGGACCTGCATGACGGAGGCCCTTGCCACCCGGACGATGGCACTGGTGCCGCCGATGGCAAGCGCAATCATCAGAATGAAGATGTTTTGGCCGAAGGCGGCTACGACGGTTATCCCAAACAGAATGGATGGAATGGAGCCGATGATGTCCGTAAAACGCATGATTACGGCATCCGTAGCCCCTCCATAGAAACCGGCCAACGAGCCGAGCGTGATGCCGATGACGCTGGAAATGATAACGGAAACGAACGCAATGGAGATGGAATAGCGCGTCGCATAGATGACACGTTTGAGAATATCCCGGCCCATCTCGTCCGTTCCGAAGGGATGGGCTTTCGAAGGCTTCTGCTTCGCCTCAACGATATTCATGTTCACGATTTCCGCATCGTAATCGTAATGGATATTCCCCCAAATACCGATGCCGATCACCAGCAGGATCAGAAATAGCCCCAGCATGCCGCTGAAGTTTCTTCGATAATTACGCCAGATTTCCTGTCCCTGAGAACGTCGTTTGTATTCCGTGGGATTCGGCTGTGAACTTGTGTTTTTGTCCATACGCGCCTACCTCTACTTTGTATACATTGCCTTGATCTTCGGATCCACATAGGCATAGATGATATCCACGACCAAGATCGTGATACTCACCAGCATGGTCGTCAGGATCAAACAGCCTGTGACCATGGGCGTATCCCGCTGCCCGATGCTGTCCACGATCAATCGACCGACGCCTGGCCAGGCGAAGACGGATTCCGTTAACACCGCACCGCCCAGCGTAGCTCCCAGCTGCGTGCCCGTGACCGTGATGATCGGGACCAGCGCGTTTTTGAGAGCATGCTTCCAGACGACCTGACGGGGCATCACGCCCTTTGCCTTCGCGGTCCGAATGTAGTCTTGGCTCAACACGTCCAGCATGGAGGACCGAGTTGTTCTTGTGATGATCGCGGCCTGGCCTGTACCGACCGTGATGGCCGGCAGGATCAGCGCAGCCAGGTTTCCGGCGCCAGAGGTTGGGATCCAACGCACCTTCAAGGCGATCCAAATGATCAGCAGAAGTCCCAGCCAGAAGTTTGGCATGGACAATCCCAGCAAAGCCGTCACCATGGAGACTCCGTCGACGATGGATCCGCGATGAAGCGCCGAAAGGATCCCCAGCGGAATGGAAATGAGCAGGGCAACCAAAATGCCGGCCAGCGCCAGTTCGACCGTCTTGGGAAGGAAGCTCAAATAGGTTTTGAGAACGTCCCTTTTGGAAATATACGAGGTTCCGAGCCCGCCTTTGAAAAGTTGGCCCATATACCGGCCGTATTGGACAAAGATGCTGTCATTGAATCCCATCTGTTCCCGCAACGCTTCGATCTCCTCCACCGTTGCATCCTGTCCCGCGATCTGTGCTGCCGCATCGCCCTTTGCAAAGCTCATCAGAAAGAAAACCAGAAACGATACGCCGATCAAGACCGGGATCAGCATCAATATACGTTTTCCTATGTAGCGCAGCATAGTTACCCCCTCCGTGGAAAAGGGGCGGCCCCCTGAAAAGGAAAGCCGCCGTATTCCTCTCAGCTATCGCCTGAATCAGCCTACGATCCGATACACACCAGAGAAGTCGTGACGGATATTGGAAGCGTACAGGACGCCCGCCACACCTTTGCGAATGCCAACATATGCGTTCGGGATCGCGATGGGTACCCAGTACGCCTTATCGGTGATGTACTGATTCAGCTCTTTGTACAGGGAGATACGAGTTGCCTCATCCTGTTCCGCGCCGGCCTTGACGACCATCTCATCGATCCAGGGATCGTTGACCTTGCTGCGGTTGGAGCTGCCGGTTGAGGAGAAAGGCGCGGTGAAGCTGCCGTCCGGGCCGGATCCGTTGCCATAGTTCTGGCTGGCGGCCTGGTGGGTGCCTTCCACCGTCATATCCTTCAGCGTATTGGCTTCATACCGCTGAACGACAACGGTGATGCCGATCTCCTTCAGGTTCTGCTGAAGCACCTGAGCGATGTTCTGATGTACGTCGGTGGCGACGCCGATCTCCATGGTAAAGCCGTTCTCATAGCCGGCTTCTTTCAGGAGGGCCTTGGCCTTGTCCAGATCGCGGGAATAGCCCTTGACCTCGGAATAGAGGGGCACGCTGGGCGGCATAACGCTCTCAGCGGGGATGGCCGTGGTACCAAAGGCAACGGCGATGCAGTCCTCCTTGTTGACGGCGCAGGCAATGGCCTGACGGACCTTCTCATTGTTGAAGGGCTCGATCTGGGTGTTCATGGCAAGATAGTAGGTCGTGGTGCCCGGAAGGCTGATCAGCTCCAGATCCTTGTTGTCCGTGATATACGTATGGTCCACATAGGCCGGGCTGTAGCAGATGTCGATCTCGCCGGCTTCCAGAGCCATGACGCGGGTGGCGTCCTCCGGGATGATCTTGAAGATAATGGTCTTGGTGATTGCCTTTTCGCCACTATAGTCTTCAAACCGGGTCAAAGTGATGTGATCGCCGGCCACCTTCTCCGTGATCACATAGGGGCCGGATCCGATCTGCTCGCCGTCGTCGCCCATCTCATTCACGGCCTTCTCGCTGAAGATGGACACGTTCGGCTGAGTCAGGTTGTACAGGAAGTCTAGGAACACCTTGCTTAGGGTGATTTGGATCGTGTAGTCGTCCACGACCGTGATATCCGTCACCAGAGCCAGCCGGGATTTCTGGGTGCTGCTGACGCGGGCCCTTTCCAGGGAGAACTTCACGTCGGACGCCTTCATCTCCTCCCCATTATGGAACTTGACGCCTTTCTTCAGATGGAAAGTGTAAACAAGCCCGTCCGGAGAGATCTCCCAGGATTCAGCCAGATCCGGCTGGATCTTGTGGGTTTCAGGATTCAGATACGTCAAAGTCTCATGGGAGCAGTAGAACACCATCTGCGCTTCGATTTGGCTGGCGTCCAAGGTGGGATCCAGCGTCGAAATGTCCTTCCCGATACCGATAGTGATGGTATCGGCATACTTCGTTTCGTCGGCTTGGCTGACAACGGCCATGGACAATACCAGGACCAATACCAAGACCAGGGCAAGTGCTCGCTTCGTTTTCATTATCCTTCCTCCTTTGTTTTTTGACCTTGAAAACAGCTGTTGCAAGAACAGATGTCACATACATATACAAAGCAGTTTCCGTGCCAAAACCGCCATCGTATACACCACTTTGAAATTTCTATGCGGATTTGTCTGTCTTCTCCATACTCTTGGCCTGCATCGGCAAAAAATGCCGGCAGTATTTGCCGGCAGAAAAAACAGGAACCTCCATCAGGATTATAGCTGGTATTCGTTGATCTTGTTTTGCAGCGTCCGGACCGATATCCCCAGGCTCCTGGCGGTCAGATCCCTGCGCTGGCCGTTGGCCTGCAAGGCCTCTATAATCGCTTCCTTCTCTATCTCTCGCAGGGTCTTGCCACTGAACACGGAGCGCTCTTCCTTTTCCTCGTTTTCCCGGTTTCGCCAAAGCTCAGCGGGCAAACAATCCGCCAGGATCTCTTGCCCCTGGGTCATGATCATGGCGTGCTCGATGATATTGGCCAGCTGCCGTACATTGCCGGGATAATCGTACTCTGACAGGATGCGGGCCGCCTTGGGCGACAGGCTCTTGACCTGCTTGTTCTGTTCGCTGTTATACTTCTTGATGAAATGGGCACAAAGGAGCGGGATATCCTCCATGCGCTGACGAAGGGGCGGCATCTCGATGGTCATGACATTCAGCCGGTAGAACAGATCCTCCCGAAAGCTACCGCTTTGGACCTTTTGCTTCAGGTCGCGATTCGTGGCGGCAATGATCCGCACGTCCACATGACGCACCTGGGTGCTGCCCAGCGGGGAAACCTCCTTATTTTGTATGGCGCGGAGAAGCTTTCCCTGCAAACTGAGCGGCAGATCCCCGATTTCGTCCAAAAATATCGTGCCGCCGTCTGCGATCTCGAACTTCCCCTTCTTATCCTGTATGGCGCCGGTAAAAGCGCCTCGCTTATGCCCGAAAAGCTCCTCCTCCAGAAGATTGTCCGGGATCGCTGCGCAATTGACCACCACAAAACGCTCCTTGCTCCTGTGGCTGCCATAGTGCAGGGCCCGGGCCACCAATTCCTTTCCGGTCCCGCTTTCCCCGGTGATCGTGACGGTGGAATCCACCTCCTTCAACCGGTCGATCAGATCGTAGATCCGCTGCATCACGCGGCTGTTGCCGATGATCTCATCATACCGGCGATGCTTATCCAATTCCTCAGACAGGTACTCCAGCTGATCGTTCAATTTGCTGGCCGCCAGCGCCTGTTGGACATGCACGCGCAGCTCGTCCAGATCCAGGGGCTTGGTCAAATAGGTGAAGGCGCCGTTCTGCATGGCCTCTACGGAAGTCTTGATGCTGCCATAAGCGGTCATCATGATGACCGGGATGTGAGGCCAGGTCATTTTGATCTTCTTCAGGATTTGGATCCCATCCCCCGTGCCTATCTTCAGATCCAGTAGCACCACGTCAATGGAACTGACCTCGATCAGACGAAGACACTCCGCCTCTGTCATGACAGCCTTTATGTCATATTCTGATTTCAGAGCCAGAGACAGCAGGGAACATATGCTTTTTTCATCATCTACCACCAGGATGCTGTGCTTCATCGTTTGGGATCCTCCTCATTTGAAGTGTGACCTGTGTGAACTCTCCTTCTCGACTGTCGATGCTCAGTTTTCCGCCGTTCTCATCCAGATATTGTCGGACCAGGGTGAGCCCCAGCCCGGTCCCGCGCTCCTTCGTGGTATAGAAGGGGTCGAGGCAATCCCGAATGGCCTGTTCGCTCATGCCCATGCCCTCATCCCGGACGAGGATCGTCACATATTCCTCCTCGGCAAAAGCGCGGATGGTCAACCCAAGCGTCTCCTGGGGCCTCGCCGTCAGGCGTTCCTCCATGGATTCCAGACTGTTCATGATAATATTTAGCAGAGACTGCTTGAGTCTGTCCCGATGGGCCTGTACGAACAGATCGCTTTCCAGATCCATGGAATAGCGGATGGACCATTTCTTGGCGGCCAATTCTATGAGATACATGCACTCCTCTATCAGCGGGCGTATCTCAAATACGCTCTGTTCCCCCTTGACGGGTCTCGCGTAATGAACCAGGCCTTCCACAAGCTGATTAATCCGATCGACCTCCTCCGGGACAAAGTATGCCACCGCTTCCTGAAACTCTTGGTCGCTGGGATTGTCCCGCAGGAGGGAGGCCGCCGTCCGAATGCTCATAAGAGGATTCTTGATCTCGTGGGCGATCCCCGCCACGAATCGATTCAGGTATAGGTTCTTTTCCTGCTCAAACAGTTTTTGCCTCTCCTGCTCCTCATCTGTGATGTCTTCGGCACTCAGAATGCACTCTTCACCGGAATCAGAGGCGCCGCGAATCAGCGCGCATCGGTATTTCTTCTGCTGGCTATCCACGGTCAGGGAGATCTCATGGGACTGTCCGGGAGGCGCGGAGGAGGAGGAAAGCACCTGCTCGGACAGCTTCTCCAGCAAACGGTTCCAAAGTGGCAGGTCGCGGATCCGGCAGTCTTCTGGCACAGAGGATAACCCCTGCATGCGCAGCGCCGCCTGATTGATCAGCGTGACCCTCTCTTCCGCGTCAAAAGCCACCATTCCGCTGGGGGAGTTCTCCAAAATGGTCCGCCGCAGACGGCTGTCGTTTTCCAGCGCCAAAACTTTTTCGTCCAGAAGCTTGTTGGCCGTCGCCAGCTCCGCGGTCTTCTCGGTCACCTTGCTGCTGAGAAGCCTGTTCATCCAGGTAATGAACAGGATCACGACAAGGGCGCCGGCAACGACTATGCCAAGGGAGACCCACAGACGGTGAAGTTTCAGCTGTGTTTCCGCTGCGCGATTGGCCAGCCAGCGGTCGGCTATCTCCTCATAGATGCCGCCTGTCTGGGCGTCGATGATCGCACGGCTGAGCTGATTGGCCAAAAACTGGTTCCCCTTTTGAAGGATCAGCGTATAGTCCACAGTCCCCATATCCCGGCGAAGAACGGCATAGCCATCCTTATATTCTGGCTGCTGCATCAGGAACATACAGCTTTCATTGTCCATGATCGCGATCTCCGCTCGGCCACTTCTGAGCGCAATGAGAATATCCTCCTGCACACTGCAGGAGATATACTGCCGGGCGTGAAGGCTGTACAGGAACAGGGGCATCACCGTTCCGTATTCATAAACGGCGCGGAAGCTACTGTAATCCTGGTTTCCCGCCAGCGCCTTCGCCTGATCGGCCGTGACCACCAGGCACAGCGAGGAGGACACTATGGGTTCCATCGACTGGAACAGCGTCTCATCCCCCAACAGGTTTTTATTGCCTATGATAGCGTCCACATCCCCCGTCAACAGCGCCATCCTGCAGGAGCTGTGCGTATCGTAGGGAACGAATTCGGCCTCATAGCCGCATTGCTGAGCCAGCCAGGCCGTCAGTTCCAGCAAGAACCCGCTGCCGGTTCCGTTGTCATCCATATACGAATACGGTACCGTTTGGGAATGATAGGCGACGCGCAGCTTCTGAGGCTCGGCTGCGACCGGCAGGCAGACGCCCAGCAACAGTACGGCAAGCCATCCCATGAGCAGCCCCTGTCGTATCTTTCTTCCCCCTGCTTTGTTCGCTCTCACGGCTGTCTCCTTTCTGATCTTCCTGCGATTTGAAGCTCTTCCCGGTATTTGGCCACCGTTCTTCGTGAGATGACGCACCCCTCTACTGTCAGCCGCTCGGTTATCTCCCGGTCAGACAGGGGATCCTTCGGATCCTCATTCGATATGTGTTTTAGTATTCGCTCCTTGATCGCCTGACTGCCCATGGCGGTATCGCCGGGGGCGGAAGCCTTTTTTTCAAAGAAATATCGAAGAGGAAAAACGCCTCGGGAACATTGCAGGTATTTGTTCTTCACCGTACGGCTCACCGTAGAGGGATGGACGCCCAACGCTTCTGCGGTCTCTGCCATCGTGAAGGGCACCAGCGCCGCTCCCTCCCTGAAAAACGCCTGCTGCCTTTCGATGAGCAGGTTCGCGCAGCGCAAAATAGTCCTCTCCCGCTGTGAAATGAAGAAGAGCAGCGTATAGGCCTGGGAGAGCTTTTCCTTCAGATAGGAACGGACTTCGGCATCCTGTGTCGTTCGATACAGGTCCAAATAATAGTTGTTGACCGTATAGTAGGGGTGGTCCTCTCTGACAAGGTGCGCCTGCAAGGTCCCGGCTTCTTCCTCCACGTAAACATCCGGTCGAATATACACGGTGTCCTCCTGGCGCTCAAATCGATTGCCCACATGCGGATTCAGAGACTGTATCTCAGCCTGTGCCCTAAGAAAGCTGCTCTGATCCAGGTGCAGGGCTTTTTCGATCCTCCGATAGCGCTTGTGCGCGAGATCTTCCAGGTGATTCTGCACGATCAGACGTGCCGCAGCCGATGCTCCCTTTCGCTCCAATTGCAGGAGCAACCGCTCCTTGAAATCAAACGCACCGACGCCGGCAGGCTCCAGGCGCTTCAAACGGGCAATGGCCAGCCGAGCGCTTTCCTCCGAGCTACCACATGCTTTGGCAAGATCCTCCGCCGATGCCCGCAGGTATCCGTCCTCGTCCAGCTCTTCCACAAGATAGTATAGAAGCATGCGCAGCTCTTCGCTCTCCTCAATGGCGTCGATCTGCGTGTTCAGGTGCTTTTCCAGCGTTTCTTCAAAGCCGCCTTGCGTGTGGGCATATTCGATCAAATTCGGCCTCGCATCTGCCGCATGGAAATGATATTGGCTCTGATCCTCGTGACCTTGCAGCCATTTGAGCTGCTCCGACCACTCTTGCTGTTTACGGTCCCCATCAGAAAAAGCAGGGATGTTCTCCACGTCCATCACCGGATTGTCCAGCACCTGCGCATATACAAATTGCTCCAGTTCTGCCTCGTTCAATTGAAGAAGGCTCAAACTCTGGAGCTGATGTTGCGAAAGGTTCTGTTCCAGTTGATTCACCAATTCCATATTACTCTTGCGGCACACTTCATCGACTGCCGTTGTCGGCTCTTGATCCCCGTTACTGTCCCCCTATAACTGGTAAAGCAATTCATATACCAAAGCTACAGGGAATCATATTATTATACGGCTTTTCTGCTTCGATAACAAGAGCGCCTCTTCAGAGAACAAAGTGTGATTACCCAGGTAACAGCGATGTGACGGCTTAAAGGTTATATAAACCTTATAGAAACGCAATCTCCTTATGATCCGTCGCTAAACACAAACCATTCAGTGCTTTCCCAATCTCCCGACCCCATCATGCTCCAATTATGATTGCTCGCTTTTAGTAAAAGAAATGTTTCCATTGTTTCCCCTAAGATGCTCCGATGAATCGTTGCTTAGAACTATATATTATTATCGCTCTGTCAAAATCTTTGCAGAAAGCACTTCCATCTTCCACGTAATAGGTGAGGGGCAAACAGATGATGAAAAATATTTTTATTGAGAGACCGTTTAAAATGCCGATCTCGTTCCCCGTTACAGGGGAGGAGGTAAAGCTGGAAATGAAAGTTCACAATGTTTTTTGCGAAACCCGTTCACTTTTGGCGTTTTAGTGAGCAAGTAAGTGGAGGGCAAATCAAGCAACTCCTCTATCACAACAAAATATATTTTCCCGAAGACCGTGAAAAAACGGGTTTATCTCTGCCGTTATAGGTGAGGGGACTTTTTCTGACGAAGATCAGGAAAATATATTTTCGAAAATGCCTCAATTTTGTCCAAAATGCCCTTTCTGAAATGCCGTTATAGATGAGGAGGTTAAGAAACCATGCAAAATATATTCTTCAGAAGACCATAAGCGGATCGCCTTCGGCTACCGCAGCTTTACGAACCTCAGACAGCGCATCCTGATGACCAATGTCCCCTCCCCGTAACGCGGCGAATCCTACGCCCCGCGGGGCGTAGGATTCGGTTGGATCCAGATTCTGTTCTGCAAGCTCAACCCCAACTATTGACATTGAGCCAAGAAAAGCGCCCGCATTGGCGCAAATGCCGATACGGGCGTTTGGTTGTACGCTTGCTCCTTTATTTTACAAGCCAAGTCTCATACCCACAGCCATAAGTACAATATGTACGGTTTCCAGATGTCCTCAAATCATGATTCGTAACAACCGTCTTCTTCAATGTAACCAGTTCATTACACCGGTCACAAAATCCCTGTTGCGCAAAATGAACCCTACACTGTGTAGAGTCGATCATCTCGGCGTAGAGAAGAATAAGAATATATTCAGTGAGTTTATGACCAAACAATGCACACCATAGATTTTTTTGTTCTCCTTCCTGATTGAGGCTGGAAACAGTAACCGAGGATATGTGATAACTGCAAGGGGTATCACTACCGTCATGTTCATATATACATTCATCATATGAATCCGCCATTGCTACGTTAGAAAACGGAATCAGGAGAAAAATAAGTGTCAAAGCAAATGCAATACATTTTTTTATAGCTCAACCCTCCTTGTTGTAGCTCTCGTTCAAATCTGTTCTTCCAAGAAAAGATGGGACAAAGCGCACGACAAAAGAAATAATTTGTTCTTCCTCCTGTGAATAACCGTAGTCTGTGTAGCCGGTCAGGACACACTTTATCTTGTTGTGCTCAATTTCAGTTTTCGTTTCCTTTATGACAAATACAGGATGATTGTCTGCGCTGCTCGGTGCAACGGATATTGTGCATTCTTTTATTTGAATACCACCATCCTTTTTTAGCCGAAAGGTTACATCAACCGTTGGGTTTATCCATTCCTCCCATTCTTTACTGTTGATAGTAAATTGCTTCGTTTCATATTTGTCAACCGATTGCTTCCGCTGATCCGGGGTGTATTCTAACATGATGGGAATGATTGATTCGCCGATCACACCTTCATGTAAAACAGAAGGCGTACATCCTGCAAATATCATCATAACAAGCATAGTCAGAGTAACTATCGCCGCTTGCACGCTCTTTCTTATTATTGATGCTATTGTGGTCATAAGATTCTCGCTTTCACGGGCACGGATGCCGTATAGACACTCTCCTGTTTGTCTGAATTTGAAAAGCGCATAAGCCGACGATCAACAGTCTGGCCTATGCGCCCATGTGAATGATTTTGATTTGTCCTTTCCATAACTGGGGACTACACCAAAATCGTTTGCGGCATACGCCAATCAAGGTGAATGTGTAACGACGCATGATGCTACCTCTAATCATAACAAGTTTCGAATGTTAAGTATACATTATAAAATAAATATACCATATCTCCCTCTGAGCGTTTGTGGCTTTTCTGTGATCTTTCTGTAAAAATCTATGCAGTGATTGCATCCGGTAAGCACATCGTGATTGTCGCCCATAAAAAACGACTTTATCGATGCCGTTATAAGTAGAGGGATATTTGCACGAACGGTCCCGTTTTCGGGGCCAGACCTGCAAAAAGGCCGAAAATATACTATTAATTTTATTTTTCGGTTGGACACCCCCGGTTTTAGTGACCCTTCCCTGTTGTTCGGGGAAGTTTCTTCCGGGCTGAAAACGTATCGGTGTTTCAGCCTAATTTGGTGCCCCAGAGCAATCCAAATCCGAACCAGAACGCTGCTCGGTGAGGGCTGCGTTCAGCTCACTGAAGCTCACAGTTTTTGTGCCGTCTTTATAGTTGAAGGTGATGACTACCTTGTCGTCATAGAGGTAAATTGCGTTGACAAAGGTGTCGATCAGCATCTTCCGATGCTCTTGTTTCGTCATATCCAGCTTGCGGAAGCGGATCAGAAAATGGTACAGCTGTTCGTGCGTCAGCCGGGGCTTAGCCAGTTTTTCGATGCTGATGTTATACTCCAGCTCCTGCTTCGTTGCTTCCAACTGCTCCAGCCTTGTCTTGGTGGACGGAGTCAGGATACCCTGCTGGATGGCGTTGAGCATATTCTCGATGGCGGTTTCTGTCTCTCGGAGCTGCTGCTCATAGAACGGGAGCGTTGTGCTCTCCCTCTCCTGTAGATCCAGGATCTGTGAAATGATCGCCTCAATCGTCTCGTCGCTCGTAACCATGTCCATCGTGTTTTTAACAACGATATCCTCGATCCAATTCTTTTTGACGGGCTTCTTGCTGCACTCCGCGCGCTTTTTCTTAACAGAGACGCATTTGTAATAGTGATGGACGACGCCCGTCCGGCTGGTGCCGCTTTCGCCGCACATATAAGCGCCGCAATACCCGCAAAAGATTTTCGTTGTCAGGAGATAGTCGTCCTCAGCCTTGTGTCTGGCCGGGGCTTTTTTGTTGGCCTCCAGTTTCTCCTGAACACTGTTGAACAGTTCTATCGGCACAATGGCCGGAATGGCGTCCGGCAGCACGATTTCGTGGAACTTGTATTCACCGATGTATCGCCGGTTCCTCATCATATGCTGAATGGTGTTGTACGTGATGGGCTTGCCCAGCGTCGTCGTGATGTTGTGCTCGTTCAGCCAGTCCCGGATTGCCGTCAGCGTAGATCCGTTGTTGTACATTTTGTAAGCTTCCAAAACAAAGGGAGCTGTCTGTGGATTGAGCTGGAAGTGCTGTTCCTCGTCGATCACATAGCCTATAGGAACCGTGCCGCCGTTGAACTTGGCCTTCAGCGCGTTTTCCGTCATGCCGCGGACAACCTTTTCAGCAAGATCTGCTGAATAGTATTCTGCGTAACCCTCCAATACCGACTCCAGAATGATACCTTCAGCACCTTCGGAAATGACCTCAGTGGCGGATACTACCTTGACACCGTTCTTCTTCAGCAGTGCCTTGTACCTTGCGCTGTCGTAGCGGTTACGGGCAAAGCGGTCGAGCTTCCACACGATCACCATGTCAAAGAGCCTTTTTCCGCTGTCCTTGATCATGTTCTGGAACTCCGGGCGGTTGTCCGTCTTGGCGGAAAAGGCGCGGTCAATGTAGTGCCGAAGAATCGTGATCCCGTTTTTCTCGGCAAAGGCGGTACACTCGCGGAGCTGCCCCTCTATGCTCTCTTCTCGCTGGTTGTCCGAGGAATAGCGGGCATAGATGACGGCTTTCAAGCTGGTGTTCTCACTCATTTTTCTTTGTCTCCTCTGCCAGCATGCGGATCAGACTGTCCTTTAAAAGCGCATTCGCCTTGGTCTTGGGATCGAAGCACATCTCGATAAACTTCTCCATCTCCGGGCTGACCTTGGGCTTATCATCATAAAATGCCCCGTGGGGATTGTCAGTGCGCCCGAAGATATAGTCCAGGGACACATTGAAGTAATCTGCATACTGGAGAAACGCCTTTATGGATGGCGTGGTCTGATCGTGCTCATAGCGATTGATCGTAGCCTGCGGCAGCCCGAACAGCTTGCCCAGCTTGTTCTGAGAAAGCCCAACGCTCTCCCGCAATACTCTCAGGCGTTCGGCAATGATCTCCATTTCTCGCCTCCTTCATTCTTGTTGTCCCCATCATAACACATATAAGAGTCAATTGCAACAACATATTTACATAATGCAATACGCTATTTTAGATCACAACTGTTTTATTTTGTACAGCGATAGGGCAGCATTCAAACGGATTGAGGGACATTTTGCTATGCTTTCAAGATCGGCGCGAGGGTCATGCTGGATGTGCTGACCGAGGGGCAGATACCCTTGTAATCGGCAAGATTCAGTATGCCTCCGGTTCCGGTGGTGATTTTGTAATCGTAGATCATGTTGCTTCCTCCTGTTTTCTTTATTTTGTTATGGTTCTTTTCACTTCCATGCCGGTGCGGAAGGCATCGGCGACAGGCTCACCAATACCAAGATATCTGAGCTGCTCTTCGTCATAGATGAGAGGTTTCAGTTTTTCAAGCACGACTTTGCCATCCTCATTCAGGATGGATTCATCCGCTACTATGTTCTTTACTTCACCGGTCACCTGCATATGGCTGCCAACTGTTACCGTATGGACAACCTCGCATTCCAGCGAAAGGAGCATCTCATTGATGATCGGAGCATAAACCGTTCTCGCCTCGCTTGTCGTAAGCTCCAAATCTTTCAACTTATCGCGGTTATAGCCGGACTCTACACCGAGATAATCCACCTCTTTGACCTGATCTGCGCTTGGAAAGCTGAGGACAAAGGCCTTCTGTTCAAGCATATCCTTTAGCGTCTTCCGCTTTTGTGTGGCGTTAATTGCAATCGTTACACAGGGTGGAATATGACTGCTTACCATGTAAAAGGCCAGTGTGCAGGCATCTGCCTTCTGCAGCAGGGCCTGGTGGAGCACTTCATGATCCGCACCACCTACTACATCCCCAAGATCCGGGCCATCGACTACATCGTCGGCCAGCATTACCGCCGCTACCGACACAAGCTGCGGCACAGGATCGACTGCGACTGAAAGGAGCCCTGACTATGGAAAAATATATCACCGACCCGAGCACGGGCCTTGACTATGAATTGGTGGGCGACTATTACCTGATCGCCGGGGACGACGATCCCGTCCCGCAGCCCCTGGGCCTCTGGGGCCGACGCCGCCTGGCCTACCTGAAGGACCACCGTCGGTCCCTCTATAACGACCTGCTTCTTTCAGATAAGCTGGAAGAGCATCTGCACGCCATCGACGCCGACGCCACCGACATGGCCGACCGCCTGACCGCCCAGCTGTCCGTTGCTGAGGGCCTGACCGAAGCCCTGAAGGCCGCCGATCCCCTGGCCTGGGTACAAGGCATGAACAGCATCCTGGCACGGGTGCGGGAGGTCGTGAACAACGAGCTGATCTACAACTGAACCAATCGCCAGGAACGAAAGGCCCCGCTGCCGCGGGCCCTTTCTCTATATGATTCTACTCTAAAAGGCACGTCTGTTTTGTTTTAGGGAATTTTTTGATGGTTTTTACGCCAAAAAGTTCCCTAATGGACGTCTGCTTGACGATCAAGAAGCAGCGATACGGCTTATACCCTGTTATGCTTAGGGTATATCAGGGGATAGAATCAATTAAGAAAAAGTTGGGCTAGAAGTCTACTATATTTTAGCCTATATTTTTACTGCCAACAGGAACTATCTATGCAAGCGTTTTCAAAGCGTGACAATTTGTAACGGTTTCATTTTCTTTCTCTTATATACCTTTTTTCGGTTTTACGCTGGATCATTTCTTTCGGATTCATTTCGGTTATAGAGGTAGAAGCTGTTTTTCTTTCCGCCGACTTCCGTTCCCCAAAAACAAAAATTATTTGATTTTGGGGAATGAAAAGGGTATAATAAAGCTACAATAGGCTCGGAGGGATCATGATGAAGCTTATCGAACGTACTGCATATCTGGAAGAAATGAAGGATCTTCTTCAGACACCGGATATCAAGGTGATCACAGGTGTCCGCCGATCGGGCAAGTCCAAGCTGCTGGACGCACTGGCTACATGGCTTCAGGCCAATGACCAGGACGCAAATATCATCCACATCAATTATAACCTTACAGAGTATGAGCGCCTCATGGAATACCATGCTCTTGAGGGTTATGTTGAGGAGCATTATCAGGACGGGAAGAACAATTATCTTTTGGTCGATGAGGTGCAAATGTGCTCTACCTTTGAGAAAGCAATCAACAGCCTGCACGCAAAGGAGAAATATGACATCTATGTGACCGGTTCGAATGCCTTCCTGCAAAGCAGTGATCTGGCGACGCTGTTTGTCGGCCGCACCTATGAGATCCATGTGTTTCCGTTTTCCTTCAAAGAATACCTCGCCTATTTCCCCTCGGAGAATCCATACGGCAGCTTGACAAAATACATCACTGAGGGCGGCATGGCCGGCTCCTATCTGTATAAAAACCAGGAGCAGAAATACCGTTACATCAACAGCGAAGTGTTAAATGCTTTGATCGTCCGTGATATCGTGAAAAAGTACAGGTTGAAGAATGAGCCTCTGCTGCACGAGCTGATCGATTTCCTGATGGACAACATCGGAAACGTCACATCCGTTCGGTCGATAACAGATACTCTCTCCTCCAATAAGACGAAGGTCGATCATAAGACTGTTGGGAAATATATGGACGCCCTATGTAAGGCTTTTGCGTTCTATCGGATACGGAGATATGATATCCGGGGGAAGCGGTACCTCCGTTCCGAGGATAAGTATTATCTGGCGGATCAGAGCTTCCGTTTTGCCAGGCTGGGAACAAAGAATATGGATTACGGCCGCGTGCTGGAGAATATCGTTGCCATCGAATTGCTCCGCCGCGGGTATGAGGTATATGTCGGAGTCCTCTATAACAAGGAGATCGACTTTGTCGCCATGAAACAGGGCGAGAAGCTCTATATCCAGGTAGCGAACGATATCTCCGAGCCGAAGACCTTTGAAAGGGAAGTCACCCCGCTGTTAAGTATCAAAGACGCATATCCGAAGCTGGTGATTGCACGCACCTATCAGCCGGAATATCAGCATGAAGGCATCCGGGTCATCGATGCCGCGGACTGGTTGAACGATCCTGTTCCCCAAAAATGATTTGTAGTTGATTTTGGGGAACAGAAGAAAAGGCCGCGAGCTGAAATATTTTGTCTGAAGAAACAAAATACTGATGTCTCAAAACGCTACTTGACGATTGTCAAGTAGCGCCTTTCGTTGATAAGTTACATCACTTTTGAGGCAAGTTCTCAATGGGAATCAGCAGCAGGCAATTCGACTGAATTATCACTTCTATAGGGTGAAAATTCACTTTATTCACCCCGGAGAGCGAATTTTCAGTGAATATTTACTTTACTGGGTGAATTTTCACCTGCTAAAAGTGAATTATCGCACAAAGGGAGCGCGGTATTCGGCGTTGATCTCGGCGATCTCCTTCTCCCCGTCGATGTAGGGCTGATAGAGGCTGTCGATCCGGCCGCCGCCCCTATTGTCGCAGCCGGAACAGAATTCGCACTCCGCCCCGCAGCTGCCCCACAGGGCCTTTCGTACGATCTCCTCCCGCTCCTCCCGGGTCGTATCTTTGATCAAAAGCGATTTCATATCTCGTTCCTCTACGGGTTTTTCTATAGTATGCCCGAAAATTCAGTTTCCTGCAATACTTTCAAAAAGGCCGACCATATAGCGCTACTTGACGTTCGTCAAATAGGGCTTTTCATTGGAAAGCTATATCAAACATGAGGAGAGTTAGGAAATAATTTAGTCGATTTCATTCTAGCCTATCTTTGTATGCTTTCAGCATTTTATGTGTTTATATGTGATTACTCCTTCATCTCTTCTTGTATCTGTTTTATATCGTCCTCTAGTTCTTTATTTTTTTTGTGGTCAAAAAACATCTTTATTGGGAGAATAACAGCTTCTAGTGCTGACATTATACTAATACCGTCTAAGAATTTGAATAACAAATTAGGTAGTTGGTCTTGTTTTCCAAAATATACTATTATCAACCAACATCCAAACAGCTGAACAAATGGAATAAACATCAAAAGTATCATTAAGATCCTTGATGTTTTACTTGTCTTTGCTGCCTCATCGCACAACCGATCCTGCCGGCTACACATTTCCTCCAATTTTTTTATTCTATCATTCAATGAATCTACTTGAGCTTTACTATCTGAATAAAGCTCTGTAAATGCAGCGATCGTAGCTCCATTGAGAGTGCTGTTTTGTTGACCAGAAAACGCTACTCCGTTATTCTCCATACCTGTTGCAATAGGAGATGCGGTCGTGCTATTTGTTTTCTTAGACCGTGTAGTAGCCATTAAATCATCTCCTTTATTTCAGAAGATTCAAGTACTTTTGCAGCAGAAGAAAGAATGGTTATTATTTTATCATTAGTGAGTTTGTTTTGCTGCTCAGGAACGTTGTTTATGTCAAATTGAATAAGTACACCCTGCTTATCCTCTGCGGCATTGTTTCTTGTAATATGTATGGTTCCAGCTTCAACAATCTTAATATTGTTCAAAAGCATCTTTCCTATTTGTTTTTGTGTATTCGTTCTAATTGTTGTTTCAACGCACTTCGCATTAAAGCCCTGTTTCAGGTATTTATCAAATATAGCCTTAACATTTTGCTGAGTCTCTTCAAACAAATTGTATACAATTCCTATGCGTAGAAGGTCACAATACGATGTTACGGCTTTAAAATATTTGTCGATTTTTGCTTTATAAGCATTATATGCATCCATTGGTTCGCTAAAATCATAGTAATCTGGATTAACAATGAAATCGATTCTCTTTCTCCCAATGTTTAATGCATATCTCCCATTTGTAGAGCTTGCCTGAACGATAGGAACAGGAAAATCATCAGGAACATTTTGAGGGATATTAAGAATCATCGGCATTGCGTCAAACAAGTCTTCACCCATGCGTTGTGTAATAATCTCTTTCAGCTTATCAGGACGATCAATCTGATCTTTAGGAAATAATGCAATTTGAATAGTGAATAGTTTCATATTTTTCTCCTTTACAACAAATTATATAGTACCATAAACTTTTTTGTTAAGCTACGCTGTCAAACTCTTTAGTTCTATAGAAAACATCTTCGATTCACAGAATTATATTTTATAATCTGTCACTATATGGCAATGCTTTTATAAATTCCTCCATATAATGGAAGTCTGGCTTTTCATCCTTCGCGGGCAGTTTAATGATAGATTTTGTCATGATCTCCTTTTTCCATTTCCGCCCATAGTTATACTTAAAGCGTTCTGCTTTAATGACAGTTGCGATGAACAATCCGATATACTTGTTTAGTTCCCACCCATTTGGGTATAGAACATTAACATCATCAGATGCCCAAAATGGTTCTGCTTGGTAGAACGCTTCCCCTACGCTTCCGTTATAATTTACAGTTAAGCAATTGGGCTTCCATAAACGATCAGCCGTAATCTTCTGACGGACTCCATTATTGCTATCAATTGCTCCGAGATAATTGTCATTACCTTCTATCATGTCCGCCTTTGTAAGCCGTTTACCTTTTTCAATCCTAAATAGTTTGCCAATGACAAATTCTTTCCAGTTTGACGTATTCAATAATAAAGGCGAAGTTTCTAAACGCGCATTGTATTCTTCTAGGAAAGACCAATCCCCGCATTTTACTTGATATGCAATATAATCATTTCTAGTAGAAATGAAATCAACATCTCGAATCTTTGAATAATCAGTTCTCATGTATGCTTCGCATAGCCACTCCATTTTGTGATTTACGCATGCCTTTGCAGTGACACCATCGGAGACCTCTTTTTCACGATATAGGCGCAGCCATTCTGCCTTGATGCCCTCCCATCTGTTATACGCATCAACACGCCCCAATTTCTTTCTTTTTACAAAACCGTCATCTTTATAATATCCAAAGAACGTTGAGATGGTAGAATCATGTGGTTTCCCTGCCTCCCACACCATAACGCAAACGCAAGTGCCTGCTCCTTGTCCATAGAAAATATCATCCGGCATGGAAAACACTGCTTTCAAAGTATGATGTTCCATCAGCCGCTTTCTAATATCCTTGAACTTTGTACCAATTGCACAGCTCATAGGACAAACAATGGCAACTTCCCCGCCTTGGCAGATGATACTTAATTCTTGTTCAAGGAACTCAAGCTCAATATGATCTTTCTGCGAAAATGGCGGATTTAATAAACCTTTGTTGATTACAATATTATTCCCGTTTGTATCTCTAAGATTATGTAGTTTACTAATAGTAGCGGTATCAAAGCAGTCTCCGTGTATAATGTGCGATTTTCCATCTTTCCGCATAATCATATTGGCCAGAGCAAGCGTATGAATATCTGAATCCTGTTCAATGCCAAACAATGCGTTCTTACGAATATACTCTATATCAGCTGGAGTCGATGCCTGCTTAAACATTTTGCCCATAGCAGCAACAAGGAACGCTCCACTCCCGCAGCATATGTCCACAACTTTAGACTGTTTATCAATATTTATAAGATCAGCCATAAACTCTGTCAAATGCTGAGGCGTAAGAACGATACCGAGCGAGTTCCCGTCTCCAGAGGAGTAGCTGATAAATTCATGGTAGAAAATACCCAAAGCATCTATGGTATTTCCGACATAATCCATCATTGGCTTAATTTTCATCTCAAGCTGATTGATATACCAGCGTAACGAATTGTCATGATTAAGCGGTGTTGCTTTCAGTTTGATCACCGTTTTTATATCGCTGAATTTTCTTTGAATCTCCTCGATTTTCTCATGGTCGATCTCGCCATCGTTTAGCACCCGCTTGATTGCAGAACTGCAGCTATCCAGCAGAGTGTCGAAGCTAGTAATCCTATCATAATCGTTACTAAAAGCTTCATCTTGAAGCGCTATCAAAATCCCGGCAATGAACAACGGCTTTAGCTTTTCAGTCATTTTATTGATCCTCAAGGAATCATGGATTTTTACCGCTGTATCTTTTACCTCTGCAAGACTGTACTGCTTCTGTACTTTTTCTCCACGAACAAGTTTAAGATAGTTCTCGGGTTCCAAGATAATATTCTTTGATTTAGTTAATTCACTATAATTGGTCTGATTCTTGGCCCAATAAAATGCGTCAACAAGTAATTCGTTTTTCTTTGTTCCAGAAATGCCTATTGCGATTACGTTGAAGCTCTGTTTGAGATACTTAGCATAGTATAAAGCACCATCCACAGCATAATCTTTTGGATGATCAAGATTATCAGTATTATGTTTTTTCGTTGTGTTTTTGCATTCAACGACAAGAATAGTATCTGGGGCGTGATTCAGCGTGATCACATATTCAGGCTTGGCTTTTCCAGTACCACGGGTAGTGTAATCTGTCAACGCACATTCTTTTGGTTTTCCACCCGCCTCATGCAAAGCATCATTAATGTCAGAATTAGGCGTAGTTTCACCCTGAACATACACAAATCCGAAGGAGTTTTCCCCATAAGAAGAAATCTTCATTTCTTGCTCTGTAAGTTGCTCCGTATACTTTTCAATTCTTGTTACAGGCACGACCTGTCCCCCCTTATTCATTGACTATTCTTATCATTACTGGATAATGTCTATTGTTCTTGCATATCCTTCATATCTTCACTTATGCTCTTCTCAAATCATCCATGCCAGCACAATCGCCGATAGCGCTGAAATGGTCGCCTATGCCATCCTTGTCTTTGTATTGTAGCAAAAGCAACAGGGCCTGTCCATGTTTACAGCGAAAACGTATTCAAAATAGGACAAAAATGTAATCGTGAGAAGGGGTATCGTTTATAGTCGATCATTTTTCTCATCCCTTCTTGTACATCAGGTCCTTCGTCAGCTCCGCTTCAAGCTCTTCCAAGGTGATTTTGCCCTCCAAGCAGGCGTCGCGGAGATCCATGGCTCGGGCAGACCAGATGGCGAAGGATTCTTTGGTCATGTGGCCGCTGCGGATGCGGGCATGGTGGGTCTTGTAGGCCCGCTGGAAGATCTGCAGGGCAGGGCTGTCCTTGACCCGGCGGGCAAAGGTGTTGCGGGCCCCCACCTCTTTGCAGGTCTTATCCGTTTCTCCGGGAGCCGGGTTATCGCAGTATTCTACGTCGTACCCGCCACGGGGCATAAAGAACTTCCCGCAGTTGGCGCAACAGCGGGGCACCCGACCCTCCTGCAGACAGGTCATGAGCTCCGTATAGAGAAACGACCCAAGGGAGCTATATTCTGTTTCCCGATAGATTTTGCCATCCTCTCCCAGGGAATAGATCGCCTTCATCTGCCCACCACTATTCAGCTGAAACCTATTATCAAACGAATAATACTGTTCAAAGAGCTGTTGCAGAGCTTTCTGCTTGTCTCCGCTTTGATACTCCTTCAAAAAGGGCAAATATACTTCTTTTACTCGAATCAAATCGTCTAATAGTACTTCAAACTGTTGAGCGTTACTCATAATAGCACTATTAAAATCGTGTATCCTATCTTCATGTTTTAATTGATACTGACGATCAAAGACTGCTTCTGACAACTCAAAACATGGAGGAGAGGGGACAAGTGCCTTTGCAATCGCTATTTCGCTCATTTCCTTCTTTTTATTCTTGGCAGCAGTCCTGTGTTTTGGTTTGTTCACATCGTCTTGACTTTTGCTTTTTTGCTGAAACTCAGCGAACTTTCGCATCATTTCTTCATACAAAGCATCCCAATCCTCCTGGAGGGATTGATCGTTTGGATCTTCTTCAATGGAATCACAACTTCCTCGAAGCAGAGATTCATTCTGGCTCAAGATCATTTGAAGCTCATATTCTACATAATAGATGTCATCCTCTGAAACACCGGCATACACCGGCTGCTGCTTCAGAAAGGAGAGGACTTCATGCTGCAAGCGATACATCGTATTGATATGTTCTTTATATTTTCCTACATTAGGATGAAAAGCTTCCAAACCTACAGCAGTATGACGAATGTCATTGCTCCATTTCCGCAACTGCCGCATATCCATATTTAGATAGTATGTGAGTACCTCCCCCCGTTCCAAGGGTGAGGCATCCGCGCCTTTCAGCCAAATCTGCTGATCCCGTTCCCGAACTGTAAAAGGCACCATGTGCATTACCTCCATGAATTAGAAGATCGATTTTTACATTTTAGATAATGTTTATCATATTATAAATTACCTATTGCGCTATGTCAAGATACCTGCTATAGTCTATTTAGAAAATCGAATCACGAATCTAAATTACCGAATTTAGAAGCGGATGAGATTTTTACAGGATCGGGCACCTTGACAACTTCATACCGTTCTACCGCCCAGGATATGGCAGACAACCGGGCCGAAAGGCAAGGTCGCGGGCACAGCCCGCTGCGGCAACGTGGCTTGAAGAGAAGGCACAGGAACACAGGCGGTCATGAGAACGGGCCAGCAAGAACCACCCGGGGAGGCGTTCTTCAGAACCTTCTTTCCCTTCCCAAAGAAAAAAATTAAAGGAGAAAGAATCATGCACAACAAGAACCAGAACAAAAAGACCGTAGCTTTCGTCAACATCGAGGACCTCAACCGGGACCCGGAAGGGGTCGCGGCGGCGATCAAGGCGTATGAGGAGGAGGAGAGGGCCATGGAGGAGGTCGAGGCTCAGTTAGACGAGAGTCTGATCGCCCTGGACAAGCACTTTCAGCCTATGCCCCGGCCCACGCCCGAGGAGATCAAGGCGGATCCGGAAAACTTCGTGATCCTGGACCGGGTGGATCTGGAGCCCTATTTCCCGGACTATATGCCCACGAAAAACATCCAACTGCTGATCCTGGCGCTGCTGGAATCGTTCCGCAGAAAAAACGCATGACCCATGCCCGAGGGGGAGGCGGACGCTTCCCCTCCGGCGGAAAGGAGGAGAAATGAGCCAACTGGAACTCATCAACATGGGGGAGGTGGCCCGGCAGGAGGTGGACTGGCTGTACTACCCCTACCTGCCCTTCGGCAAGATCTCTATCGTCCAGGGGGACCCCGGCGAGGGAAAGACCCTGCTCATGATGTCCATCATCGCCCGGCTGTCCCGGGGAGAGCCCCTGTTCAGCGAGGCGTTCGGTCGGGAGCCCATGACCTGCATCTACCAGACGGCGGAGGACGGCCTGGGCGACACCATCAAGCCCCGGCTGGAGGACGCGGGGGCGGATTGCAGTCGGGTGTTCGTGGTGAACGAGGACAAGGCGGCGCTGACCTTCACCGACACCCGCATCAAGGACGCTATCGCCGCCACCGGCGCGAGGCTCCTGATCCTGGACCCCCTACAGGCCTATCTGGGGGCCCAGGTGGACATGCACCGGGCAAACGAGGTGCGCCCCGCCTTCCACGCCCTGGCGGGCATCGCCCAGCGGACCGGCTGTGCCATCGTGCTGGTGGGGCACATGAACAAGACCAAGGGCCAGGGCGGGCTCTACCGGGGCCTGGGGTCCATCGATATCGCCGGGGCGGCCCGGAGCATCCTGCTGGTGCGCCGGGAGAAGGACGACCCGAACGTGCTGCACCTGTACAACAACGAAGGGATCCCTGACGGGATCCCTTTGGTGCCGGAAGCGGGGGTCTGCCCATGCCGCTAAAAAAGCCACACTGTGGCTTTTTCTAAACGCGGCTTCGACCCCCGTCCATCATAACAGTAAAGGGGCTCCTAAAGGAGCCCCTTTGGTGCCGGAAGCGGGGGTCGATTCACGCTGCGGCTTGGTCGGGCCTCGGCTCTCAGGCCCCACTGGGGCCTGATTCACTTCCTCGGCCTTCGCCCCCCGCATGATCAATGTCAAAAACAAAAACCGCCTAAAGGCGGTCCTTGTTTTTGGTGCCGGAAGCGGGGGTCGAACCCGCACGGTGTCGCCACCACGGGATTTTGAGTCCCGCACGTCTGCCAATTCCATCATTCCGGCGCAACTGAAATTGTACCACAGGCGGCGGCGGTTGGCAAGAGGCTTCTTCCGGGGCGGGGGAAAAAGTTTGCGGCGCAGCGAAGCGCACGGGAAAAAAGGGCGGTCCGGCGCTACAGCACCTTGCTCAGGAAGTCGGCGGTGCGCTGCTCCCGGGGGTGCTCCAGCAGCTGGGCGGGGGGGCCCTGCTCCACGATCTGGCCGTCGGCCATGAAGAGGATGCGGCCCGAGACCTCCCGGGCGAACCCCATCTCGTGGGTGACGATGACGGTGGTCATGCCGCTCTTGACCAGGGCGCGGATCAGGTCCAAAACCTCGCCCACCATCTCCGGGTCCAGGGCGGAGGTGGGCTCGTCGAAGAGCATCACATCCGGCTCCATGGCCAGGGCGCGGACGATGGCCAGCCGCTGCTTTTGGCCGCCGGAGAGCTTGCGGGGGTATTCGTCCCGCTTGTCCAGCAGGCCCACCCGGTCCAGGAGCTGTTCCGCCTTCGCCTCCGCCGCGGCCCGGGTCTGCTTCTTCAGCAGCGTGGGGGCCAGGGTGATGTTCTCCCGGACCGTCATGTGGGGAAACACGTTGAAGTGCTGGAACACCATGCCCATCTTCTGCCGATATTTGTCCACATCGGTGCCCTTCCGGTTGATCCGCTGGCCCTCAAAGATCACATCCCCGCTGTCCGGGGTCTCCAAAAGGTTCAAACAGCGCAAAAAGGTGCTCTTGCCGCCGCCGGAGGGGCCGATGACGGACAGGGCCTCCCCCTGGTGGACCTGCAGATCCACGCCCTTGAGGACGGGCAGGGGGCCGAAGCTCTTTTTCAGGGCGATGGTCTCGATCAAAACCCGGTCAGTCACTTTGCTTCAGCCTCCTTTCATAGACGCCGATGAGCTTGCTCAGGCTGAAGGTAAGCAAAAAGTAGATGACGCCCACGATGATCAGGCTCTCGAAGGCCAGATAGGTGGCGCCCTTCACGATGAGATAGGAGGTCATCAGGTCCCCCACAAAGAAGGTGGAGGCCAGGGAGGTCTCCTTGATGATGGTGACGAACTCGTTCCCCAGGGCGGGGAGGATGTTTTTGACGGCCTGGGGCAGGATCACCCTGCGCATGGTTTGGCCCCTGGAGAGACCCAGGCTCCGGGCCGCCTCGCCCTGGCCCGGGTCCACCGCCTGGATGCCGGAGCGGATGATCTCGGAGACATAGGCGGCGCTGTTGATGACCAGGGCCACCGAGATGCTGGCAAAGGTGCCCAGGCCCAGGGAGGGCACCAGCAGCGGCACGATGAAATAGCCCACATAGAGCTGCAGCAGCATGGGCGTGCCCCGGATCACCTCCACGAAGGCGGTGACCAGGAACCGGAGCAGCCCCAGCCGGGACATCTTCATCAGCGCCAGCAGGGAGCCCAAAAGCGCGCCGAAGGTCACCGTGATGGCGGACAGGGCCAGCGTCACGCTGACGCCCTTGAGCAGGAACACATCCCAGTATTTGGCCAGGAGCTTGATGATGTTTTGAAGAACGGTGGTTAGAGTCATTTTTGTGTGCCGCTTTTTCTTTTCGGTGAAAAGAAAAAGCGGCGGAAAAAGAAAAGCTTAAGGGGAGATATGGGTCAGGGAACGAGAGCCATCCTCCCCCTTAAAGTTCTTTTTGGTTCTTTTTCTTTCAAGAAAAAGAACGCCGGCTTCCAACTAAACACCTCTCAATCGGCGGGCGCGGTGCCGTCGTCGTTGTAGCTGACCTCCGAGGCGGTCTCGATGCCGGCCAGGGCCTTGGCGTCCTCATACCAGCCGTCATAATAGTTGGCCTCCAGGGCCTTTTGCAGGGCGGCGTTCACCTTTTGGAGGAGCTCCGTGCTCTTCTTGTTCAGCAGGATCACGTTGTTCTCATACTTGGGGTCCACCTCAAAATCATAGCCCGCAAAGGCGATGTCCGGGTTGTTGCTGATGATGGCCTCGCCGTTGCCGTGGGCCACGGCCAGGGCGTCGATCTTCCCGGTCTGCAGGGCCAGCACGGCGTCGTCGATGCTCTTGTAGGTCACCAGCTCCGCGCCGGCGGGGAGCAGGGCCTCCTGCACCAGCTTCTCCTGCAGGGAGGCGGCCTGGGCGCCCACCTTCCAGCCCGCGAAGGCCTCCGGGGCGGCGGCGGTCCCCTCCTTGGCCTTGAGGGTGATGACGGACTGCTGCGTTTCGTTGTCGCCGGCGATATAGTAGTCGGAGATGAGATAGTTCTCCTCCCGCTCCGCCGTCCAGGAGAAGCCGGAGATGGACATGTCCACGGACCCCAGCTGCACCGCCGTCTGGCAGGCGTCGAAGCTCATGGGCTTGATCTCCAGCTCCATGCCCAGCTCCCGGGCCAGATAGTTGGCCAAGGTCACATCGAAGCCCACATATTGCTCCTGACCGGATTTGCTGGTGTCCACAAACTCCATGGGCGCAAAGTCCGGCGACATGGCCACGGTCAGCTTGCTCGCCGTTTTCTTTTGACAGCCAAACGCCCCCAGCAGCAGCGCCGCCGTCAGCAGGATGATGATCGCTTTTTTCATGATTTGAATCCCTCCGTTTTTTGCGTTGCCCGTAGTATACTCGCATGTTTATGCTTTGTCAATGCATTTTTATGATTTTATTTTCAGAAATTTCAGGTGGTTTATTTTTTGTATACACAAAATATGCAGATAGTCCCCCTGCCCCCGACCCACAAAAAGCCCGGGGCGTCGGTTGACAGGCAGGGGGGAAAGATGGTATAAATAACCTGAAGAAGGATGGTCCTTTGGCCGTCCGCAGGTTGCACCGTCCCTATTATGAACAAGAAAGAGGTTTATGCTATGAAGAAGCTGGATTTGGCCCGGTACGGCATCACCGGCACCAAGGAAATCGTTTACAATCCCTCCTATGAGCTGCTGTTCCACGATGAGATGGACCCCAGCCTGACCGGCTATGAAAAGGGCCGGCTGTCCGAGCTGGACGCCGTCAACGTGATGACCGGCGTGTACACCGGCCGCTCCCCCAAGGACAAGTTCATCGTCATGGACGAGAACTCCAAAAACACCGTTTGGTGGACCACCGAGGGCTATAAGAACGACAACCATCCCGCCAGCGAGGAGACCTGGGCCGCGGTGAAAAAGCTGGCTTTGGAGGAGCTCTCGGGCAAGAAGCTGTATGTGGTGGACGCCTTCTGCGGCGCCAACAAGGACACCCGCATGGCCGTCCGCTTCTTCATGGAGGTGGCCTGGCAGGCCCACTTCGTCCGCAACATGTTCATCCAGCCCACCCCCGAGGAGGAGGAGACCTTTGAGCCCAACTTCGTGGTCTACACCGCCTCCAAGGCCAAGGTGGAGAACTTCAGGGAGCTGGGCCTCAACTCCGAGACCGCCGTGGTCTTCAACATCACCAGCCGGGAGCAGGTCATCCTCAACACCTGGTACGGCGGCGAGATGAAAAAGGGCATGTTCTCCATGATGAACTACTATCTGCCGCTGCAGGGCATCGCCTCCATGCACTGCTCCGCCAACACCGACATGAAGGGCGAGAACACCGCCATCTTCTTCGGCCTGTCCGGCACCGGCAAAACCACCCTGTCCACCGACCCGAAGCGGCTCCTCATCGGCGACGACGAGCACGGCTGGGACGACAACGGCGTGTTCAACTTCGAGGGCGGCTGCTATGCCAAGGTGATCAACCTGGATAAGGACTCCGAGCCCGACATCTACAACGCCATCCGCCGGAACGCGCTCCTGGAGAACGTGACCCTGGACGAGAACGGCAGGATCGACTTTGCCGACAAGTCCGTCACCGAGAACACCCGGGTGAGCTATCCCATCGAGCACATCGAGAACATCGTCAAGAAGGTGCGGCCCATCTCCTCCGGCCCCGACGCCAAGAACGTGATCTTCCTCTCCGCCGACGCCTTCGGCGTGCTGCCGCCGGTGTCCGTGCTGACCCCGGAGCAGACCAAGTATTATTTCCTCTCCGGCTTCACCGCCAAGCTGGCCGGCACCGAGCGGGGCATCACCGAGCCCACGCCCACCTTCTCCGCCTGCTTCGGCCAGGCGTTCCTGGAGCTGCACCCCACCAAGTACGGCGAGGAGCTGGTGAAGAAGATGGAGAAGAGCGGCGCCAAGGCGTATCTGGTGAACACCGGCTGGAACGGCTCCGGCAAGCGGATCTCCATCAGGGACACCCGCGGCATCATCGACGCCATCCTCAACGGCGACATCCTGAACGCCCCCACCAAGCAGATCCCCTATTTCAACCTGGAGGTGCCCACGGCCCTGCCCGGCGTGGATCCGAAGATTTTGGATCCCCGGGACACCTATGCCGATCCCAACCTCTGGGAGGAGAAGGCCAAGGATCTGGCCGGCCGGTTCATCAAGAACTTCAAAAAGTATGAGACCAACGAGGCCGGCAAGGCCCTGGTGCCGGCCGGCCCGCAGCTGTAAGCGGGGATAGAGACGAGGATTCTTTTGCCGCTTTTTCTCTTTAGACAAAGAAAAAAAGCGGCGGAAAAAGAGAAACTTAAGAGGGAAAAGGGGACTGTGTGCGTATCATGGCCCCCTTCCTGCGTTCTTTTTGGTTCTTTTTCTTACCAAGAAAAAGAACGGCCGGCTTCCAATAAAATTCCTATCAGGAGGGCGCTGGGATGAAACGGGTCATATGCTTTCTCTTGATCGGGGCCATGGCCCTGTCCCTGTGCGGCTGCGGCCCCGCCGCGCCTGCGGTCGCAAAGCAGCCCACGGCAACGCCCGCCCAAACGACGGGCCCGACCGCTGCGCCGACACCTGCCCCGGATGTTTCCGGGGAAACCGCTGCGCCGGCCATAGAGATCACCCTGGCGCCCACGGCGGAGCCGACAGCAGCGCCCACCCCTGAACCTACCCCGGTCCCCACCGATACCCCTGTGCCCACGCCGAGGTCAGAGCGCACCGTGGCCGGGATCGTGGAGGAGATGGCGGTCTGTTTTGCCCAATACGGGGAGGAGGCCTCGGCCCGCGTGGGGGCGCTTCTGGAGGAGATGGCCACGGTGGACCCGGACGCCGCCCGGCGCTGGACGGCCATCATGGACCGGTGGCGGACCCTGGAGAGCCGGGTGGAGGTGAACATCGGCGTCCTGCCCGACGGGCTGCCGGACACGGGGGAGCTGTGCATCGTGGCCCTTGGCTATTCCCTCAACGCCAACGGCACCATGAAGCAGCAGCTGAAGGACCGGCTGCAGGTGGTGAAGGAGAGCGCCCGGAAATATCCCAACGCCCTGGTCCTCTGCACCGGCGGCGGCACCGCCTCCAAAAAGAAGAATTACACCGAGGCGGGCCAGATGCGGGCCTGGCTCCGGAAGAACGGCGTGGACAAGGACCGGATCCTGCGGGAGCGGGCCTCCCTGACCACGGCCCAAAACGCCCGGTTCTCCCTGGAGCTCCTCGGCAAGGAGCATCCGGAGGTGAGGTATCTGGCCATCGTCTCCGGGGACTATCATCTGAAGGTGGGGGTCCTGCTCTTCGAGGCGGAGGCCATATTGCGGGCCCCGGCGGGGGCGGAACCCGCCTATGAGGTGGTGGCCGTGGCCGGCTGCAAAACGGCCAACCGGGACCTGTCCCCCCTCTTTCAGGCGGGGGGGCTGGTGGAGCTGGCGGGGGACGCCAAAACCGCCTCCAGGCTCTATCACGACCGATACGATCTGAAACAGTGGCCGCCCCTGTAGCCGGGGGTTCGAACCCTTTTTGCACGATGATCGAAGGAGGAACGAACATGAAGCGTATGGGCGCCATGGCCTTGGCCATGCTGCTGCTGGCGGGCTGCGCCGGCGGAAACCTGAAAACGGAGGGCCCGGCGGCGGCGCCGGCGGTGACCTCGGACAGCCTTTTTGTCCAACGGGTGGAGGGCCTTTCGGAGGACTTCATCCTGGGGGCGGATGTGTCCTCCCTCCTCAGCGAGGAAAAGAGCGGCGTGGTCTATAAGGATTTCAACGGCGAGCCCCGGGACATGCTCCAAACCCTGGCGGAGAACGGCGTGAACTATGTCCGGGTCCGGGTGTGGGTGGACCCCTTCGATGAGGACGGCCGGGGCTATGGCGGCGGCAACTGCACCGCGGCCACCGCCGGGGAGATCGGCGCCCGGGCCGCGAAATACGGCATGAAGCTGCTGGTGGACTTCCACTATTCCGACTTCTGGGCGGACCCGGCCAAGCAGCAGCCCCCCAAGGCCTGGGCGGGCCTGGATGAAACCGGGAAGGCGGAGAAGATCCGGGCCTATACCGCCGAGAGCCTGGCCGCCATCCGCGCCGCCGGGGCGGACATCGGCATGGTCCAGCTGGGCAACGAAACCACCAAGGGCTTCTGCGGCGAAACCTCCGTGCCCAAGATGTGCCTCATGTACCGGGCGGGGGCGGAGGCGGTCCGGGCCTTCGACCCGAATGTGCTCATCGCCGTTCATTTCACCAACCCGGAGGCGGGAAATTTCTCCAAGCTGGCCTATATGCTCTCCAGCAACCGGGTGGACTACGACATCTTCGCCACCTCCTATTATCCCTATTGGCACGGCACGCTGGAAAACCTGTCGGCGCAGCTTGCCGCCGTGGCGACGCAGTATAACAAAAAGGTCATGGTGGCCGAGACCCAGTGGGCCTATACCGCCCGTGACGGGGACGACAGCGCCAACTCCATCGGCGAGGAGCTGAAGTATGACAAGCCCTATCCCTTCACCGTCCAGGGCCAGAGCCGGGAGCTTCGGGATGTGATCGCCGCCGTGGCCGCCCTGGAGGGGGGCGTGGGCGTGTTCTATTGGGAGGCGGGCTGGATCCCCGTGCCCGGCGGCAGCTATGAGGAGCGCTTCCCCCTTTGGGAGGAGCACGGCAGCGGTTGGGCCAGCAGCTTCGCCGGGTCCTACGACCCCAAGGACGCCGGCAAATATTATGGCGGCAGCGCCTGCGACAACCAGGCCCTCTTCGATTTTGAGGGGAACCCCCTGGAATCCCTCAAGACCTTTGCCCTGGTGAAGACCGGGAACGCGGCCCCGGTGGTGGCGGACGCCCTGGATTCCTCCCTGGTCACCGTGAAGGTGGGGGAGGAGCTCGTTTTGCCCGCCACCGTGCCCGCCATCTTCAGCGATGGGTCCCGATCGGAGACGGAGGTGGTTTGGGACCAGGCCCAGGTGCAGGCCGTGGACACCGGCGCCGTGGGGCAGTATGTGGTCCGGGGCGTGGGCGGCGGCCGGGAGGCCCTCTGCTACGTGAACGTGGTGGAGGCCAACTATCTTGAAAACTATAGCTTTGAGGACGGGGATCGGTCCATGTGGGTCGTCACGCCGCTGGCGGCGGAGCCCCAGGCGGACTTCCAGGTGAAGGCGCTGGACGCCCATTCCGGAGAGGTGTCCCTCCACTTCTGGAACGGGACGGCGGTGGAGTTTCGCTGCGAGCAGACCGTGGAAAACCTGCCCCAGGGGACCTGGCGGATCAGCGTGCAGGGCCAGGGCGGCGATGTGGGGGAGGATGCGGACATCCACCTGTATGTGGTGGCCGACGGCGTGACCTACACCGCGCCCCTCCTCTTCCAGGGCTGGGCAAACTGGCAGCAGGCCCGCATCGAGCAGGTCCCCTGCGCCTCCGGCACCGTCACCGTGGGCGTCTATGTCCGCTGCCAGGGCGGCGGCTGGGGCACCTTCGACGACTTTCTGCTGAACCCGGAGAAGTAGGGACGGCTGCCGCTTTTTCTTTTCGGTGAAAAGAAAAAGCGGCGGAAAAAGAAAAGCTCAAGAGGGATACAAGGGGGGGAACATATATCATATCCCCCCCTTATGCTTCTCTTTTTTCGGTTCCTTTTTTTCTCTTCACAGAAGAGAAAAAAGGAACAAAACTCTCACTCCCCAATGGCCAAAAACTGATCCCGAAGCTCATCGGGGAGGAAGGGGAGCAGGGCCTCCTGCTCCCGGCGCTGCCGGGCCAGCTTGTCCCAGGTTTTGAGAAACTGGGCCCGGAGGGCCTCCCTGTTCTCGCTCATGCACATGCTCCGATACCCCAGCAGCTCCATGACCTGCCAGACCTCCGGCGGCGTGTTCTCCCGGGCGCGCTCAAAGGGATATTTGCCGGTGGCAAAGTCCTTATAGGGGCTGGCGCCGTATTTGCCGATGGTCTTCATGGCGATGGCCCAGCCCTCCTCGCCGGTCATCTCCCGGGGCTGGGTGAGCCGGCGGGCATAGTCCCGGATCTCGCTGATGGCCGGCGCGAAGGGCGAGCCGGCCGCGTGGGCCGCCACCGCCGCCTTCCCCACCTCAAAGGGGATGTCCCGGAGCATCTCGGCCCAGGCCTTCGCCATGTTGATGAGCTCCTCCCCGTCCGCGCTCAGGCCCTTGTCCCGGGGATAGAGATTCTTTGCCAAATACAGCAGCGACACCGTTTCCTTCAAATTCATATCCGCTTTGCCTCCTCCAAGCTTGCCAATTCCATCGCTTCCTTGAAGCTGTCCAGAGAGCTCTTCTTCCGGGGCCGGTCCGCCGGGGCGTTCCGTGCCCAGGCCCGCAGGGCCGCTTTCCAGTCCCGCATGGGGTTTTTGCCGATGTGCCAACCGTTGGCCTCGTAATAATCGAAGAACAGCTGTGCATCCGCTTTGAGACCCGTCTGCTGAGAGAAAGCCATCACCTCCTCCAGGGTGGGCCGGGTTTCTTTTTTCTCCGCCGTCAGGCGTCCCC